>Ga0315537_1000059_pt1 | contig 64456 bp, 61 predicted proteins | sample SalMarSW160270MG_FD_203091 | JGI IMG/M metagenome (GOLD analysis project Ga0315537, IMG submission 203091) | Salt marsh sediment microbial communities from the Plum Island Ecosystem LTER, Massachusetts, United States - Salt Marsh Sediment SW1602-70 ... | reverse complement strand
GGAGCGGCGGCGCACCCGGTCCAGCAGCCGGCGCAGGGCGATGCCCCACAGCCAGGCCGCCGGGTCGCCCTCACCCCGGTAGGCCCCCGGCTTGCGCCATACCGCCAGGAAGGTGTCCTGCACCGCTTCGTTCACCACGTCCGGGTCTCCCGCATCGGCGCGACAGGCGCACCACCAGCCAGGCTGCGTGCCGGTCGTAGAGGAGGCGCAACGCCGCCCGGTCTCCCTCGGAGATCGCTGCCAGCAGCGCAGTGTCGGATCGTTCCACACCGGTACTGTCGCAGCGGAGAGGCAAAACGGTTCATTCCTCCCTCCGGGGGTGGGAGAATGGGCACGGCCGCCCATCGTGGCGGCCGGCCGGGAGGCACCAAATGGCGAACAAGGACAAGGGCGGCAGATCCACCAAGAAGGCCGCCGCCAAGAACCTCAAAGAGAAGCGTTCCGAGAAGAGGGCGAAGAAGGCCGAGGCCGCCGGCGAGCGGCACAAGGTCGTCTGATCGGCCTCTCCGGGGTTTCATCGAGGGCCGACACGATTGCAGCATGACGGGAATCCCTGACCGGGCTTTCTCGGGTCACAGCGACTTCATGCTGGTGCGGCAGTTCCTCATCGATTCCTACTCCGGATTCGATCACCTCTTCAATTGGGGAATCGACCGGTGGGAGGTGTTCCGGTACTCGGGCAACGCCGGGTCCGAACTGGCAGGCGACAGAGTCTGGGAACGGTTCGTTCGGTTGTGGGAGGACGGCGGCCGGCTCGTCGGCGTTGCCCACCCCGAGGATGGGGGTGACCTCCACGTTCAGATCGACGCCGATCACCGGTACCTCGAGAACGAGATGTTCGCCTGGGGTGAGGAGCATCGCTCTCCGGGGCAGGTCGCCGGTGCATTGTCGACTTGGGTCAGAGCCCACGACAGCCATCGCCGAGAGGTGCTGCGCTCACGAGGGTGGAAGCGGATCGGGCTGGACGGCTACACCCGGCGGCGGTCGCTGCTGACCCCGCTCCCTGCCGGGCCACTGCCAGACGGCTACCTCATCCGTTCACTCGACCTCATGGGCGATCGCGACGCGGAGGGGCGCGCCGCCGTGAGTCGAGCCGCTTTCGGCACCACCCGCACTGCGGAGATGGCGCGCGTCCTCGCCTCGGCTCCCTCCTACCGGCCGGATCTCGACCTCGCCGCCATTGCCGGCGACGGCACCTTTGCCGCCTACACCACCGTATGGCTCGACGAGGTCAATCGCTTCGGGGTCCTCGAGCCGGTGGGGACCCATCCGGATCACCGCCGGATCGGGCTGGCATCGGCGGTGATGGCCGAAGGTATGCGGCGCGCGGCGGCTCTCGGCGCGGAAACGGCATATGTGGGTTGTGGGGACGACCCAGGGGTGAACCGTCTCTACGAGAAGGTGGGATTCGTCGACGTCGACGCCGACGAATTGTGGGAGGCACCACGTTCTAGCGGGTGAGCGTCTTCAGCATCGTGACTCGGCCGGGAACCTCCTCGGCCTCCTCGAACCCGAGACCTGCCAAGAACCGTCGCGCCCGGTTCTGGTGGGCGAACAGCTCGAGCACGATCGCCGTGTGGTGCTGGGTGCGGGCCCACTCCTCCACCTCGTCGATGGTGGCGGCGCCGATGCCGTGGCCCCGGAACGGCTCGAAGACGACGAGGTCGTGGAGCACGCAGACGCTCTCCCCGTCCCGCTCGCCGGCGGCGAACCACACCCAGCCGGCGGCCTCGTCCGCCAGCCCGGCCCGGACCGTGCAGACGTGATGGCGGGGGGTCACCTCCCGCGACGGGAGCAGCCCGGCGATCCGCCGTTCCGCCTCCAGCTTCGCCCCGGCCAGGTCGAGGGCGGCGGACTCCATCAGATCGCCGGCGAGGTTCGCCACCGCCCAGGTGGCGTAGGCGTCGAACTCGGCGGCGGTGGTCGGGGCCAGCTCCACGTATCCGGACGGGACGCGGCGGGCCCCGCGGCCTCGGAGCGAGTGGACCATGAGCCGCTTCGTCTGTTCGGGACGGGAGACCACCGGCGAGGTGGTGTCGGTAGCCTCGAAGCCCGCCTGCTCGTAGAGGCGCCGTGCCGCGATGGCTCCCTCCACCACCCAGAGGTGGAGGGTGTCGGCGTCGACCGAACCCACCCAGTCGATCACTGCCTCCACTAGGCGGCGGGCGATGCCGAGGCGCCGGCTCTCCGGTTCTACCCACAGGGCCACGAGGTGGAGAGCCCGCGGGTCGTCCCGCTCGCGGAACGCCCCGGCCATCCCGGCGAAGGCGGTGCCCCGATCCGCCACGAAGAGGACCTGGTCGTCGCCGGTGGACGCGGTGGCGGCCCAGGTGGCCCACACCTCGGGCTCGCGGTCCCGTTCCCTGGCGTAGACCGACTCGAACGCCGCCGGGTCGCTCCGGAGGGCGCGAAGGCGGACGTCACGCACTCGGGGTCCGTCGTCGGGACGGATCCGGCGGATCGTGACGGTGGTTTCGGTCATGGTGGAAGTCTGCCAGAGGGGGGCGGCGGCGGCCACGTTCCGGCTCCGGAGCACTGCACGCCAGGGATGCATTGCCACTTGGGCGGAGGGGCAGGGGCCATTGGAATGGTGGCGTGAGGTGCCGAGCGGGCTAGGCAGGGCAGCGGGACCGCTCCCGGGTCCGAGGCGTCGCGGCTCCATGTCCCTGGAAGAAGCCGGAGTTTTTGCACTCAAGTCGCCGGGTTCCGTCACCGATGGCTCCCGGAGGAGGACGGCCGCCACGGAGCGGGGTGATTCGCGACGCGTCACCGGCTCTCCCCGCGCATCGTCGCCCTCGGATGGAGACGACGGCCCATGGTTCGTAGAAAGAAACGCCGGAGGAACCCCGGCGAGGCGAGCTTCGATCGGGTGTTGCTGTCGCCGCTGGCGACGCGGCTCGTCGAATCGGGCAGAGTCGACCTCTCCGCCATCGTCGGCACCGGCGAGGACGGCGTCATCACCGAGGAAGACGTGCTCGCCGCCGCCGGTCCCCTCGACGATGAGTTCTTCGAGGAGATGGCCGAGGAGGACGAGTCCGCCTTCGACGGGTCGTCCGAGACCGGCGGTTCCGTCGACAGCGTCTTCCAGGTCGAGACCACCTCCCCGTCCGTGGTCCTGATATCCCCGTGGGAGGGAAATCCCCTCACCAGGCCCGAGCCCGAGCTGGGCGATCCCTACGGGCCGCCGACTCCGGCCGAGTCGGACGACGCCCCGGACGAGACGGAGGACACGATGGAGAACCCCGAAGGCACCGATGAGGACTCGGCCCCTGCCGTGTCGGAGCCCATGTCCGTGGAGGACGAGTTCGTGGCCGAAGTGGAAGACGTCGGTGAGGTGGCAGACCTCGGCGAGGAGGTACCGGTCGCCGAGGGTGGAGACGAAGCCGCCGAGGACTTCGCCGCGGCGGAGGACGAGGCTTTCGTGGACGACGAGGCCGCCGAGGTGGAAGACGTCGGCGCCATGGCGGAACTCGGCGACATGAGCCGCGACGTGACCGATGACGGCCCCGCTCCCGAGGACGAATCACCCGATCAGCAGCGCGACACGTCCGACGAATCGCAGAATGGAGAGATGCCCGTGAGCACCCAGGAGAAGCTCCAGGAGACCATCGCTTCGATACACGAGGCCATCCCCGACCTCAACGGCGTCATGGTGGCCTCCAAGGAGGGCTTCCCGATCGCCCACGACTTCGCCCCCGAAGAGAGCGACCGTCTGGCCGCGATGGCGGCCACCGCCCTCGGGCTGGGCCGGCGCATCACCGAGACGGCCGGGCTCGGCGGGTTCGAGGAGGCCGTGGTGTGGGGCACCGCGGGCTGCCTGCTGGTGCTCGCCGCCGGCGACGGAGGCGTGCTGGCCCTGGGAATGCCGTCGGGCACCAACCTCGGCCTGGTCCGCATCGAGGCCCGCAACGCCGTCGGGGTCGTCGCCGGGCTGCTCTGATCCTCCCGGTGGCGCCGCTCAGAGCAAGGTGACGCCGGGCTCGCCTGGGCTCACCTGACCGATCTCCCACGCCTGCCGGCCGTGCCGCTCGAAGACGGCCGCCGCGGCGGCTGCGGCCGCCGCCGGCACGATCGCCACGAAGCCGATCCCCATGTTGAAGGTGCGGTACAGCTCGGCCCGGGGTGCTCCGGTCAGGTCGGCGAGAGCGGCGAAGACGGGAGCGGCCCTCCACGATCCGGTGTCGACGGTGGCCGCCGTCCCGGCGGGGAGGATGCGGGGCAGGTTGCCGGGTAGACCGCCGCCCGTGACATGGGCCAGCCCGTGGACCTCCACCTCAGCGAGCAGATCCAGCACCGCGGGGGTGTAGAGCACGGATGGCTCCAGCAGCACCTCGGCCACCGGCCGGCCCGTCCCGGGGTACTCGTCGTCGAAGGCCAGGACCGGCAGCACCGCGGCCCGCAGCAGCGAGAAGCCGTTGGAGCGCAAGTTGGGGCTGTCGACGCCGACGATGACGTCGCCGGGAACGACCGCGGCGCCGTCGATCTCCTCCCCCTCCTCCACCACTCCCAGCGCCGCTCCGGCCAGGTCGAAGGCGTCGGGCTCCATCACCCCGGGATGCTCGGCGGTCTCGCCGCCGAGCAGGGCGACTCCGGCCTGCTCGCAGGCGGCGGCGATCGAGGCGACGAGCCGGGCCACGCGGTCCACATCGAGCTTCCCGACGGCCAGGTAGTCGGTCATGGCGATCGGCCTCGCCCCGGCGGCGACGAGATCGTCGATGCACATCGCCACCAGGTCCCAGCCGAGCCCGTCGAGCCGGTCGGCGCGGCGCGCCAGCTCCACCTTGGTGCCCACCCCGTCGGTCGACATCATCAGCACCGGGTGCCGGTAGCCGGCCGGGACCCGGATCCCGGCGGCGAAGCCGCCGAAGCCGCCCACCACCTCACCACCCCAGGTGGCGGTGACGGCCGGGCCGATGCGGCGTACCGCGTCTTCGGCGGCGTCGAGGTCGACGCCGGCCTCCCGGTAGCTGGACATCAACTCCGCTCCAGCAGGAACTTGTCGCCGCTGACCGGGATCTCGGTCGGGTAGTCCCCGGAGAGGCAGGCGGTGCAGAAACCGTCCTCGGGGGCGCCGGTCGACTCGACCACGCTGGCGAGTTCCAGGTAGGCGAGCGAATCGGCTCCGATCGAGGCGGCGATCTCCTCGACGGTGAGGTCGGCGGCGAGCAGCGTCGCCCGGTCGCCGGTGTCCATGCCGTAGAAGCAGGGCCAGCGGTAGGGCGGCGACGAGATTCGCATGTGGACCTCGGTCGCTCCCGCCTCCCGCACCATCTGCACCAGCTGGCGGGTGGTCGATCCCCGCACGATCGAGTCGTCGACCATGATCACCCGGCGGCCTTCGAGCTCCTCCCGCATCGGGTTGAGCTTCATGTGGATGCCGCGGTCGCGCATCACCTGGGCGGGCTCGATGAAGGTGCGGCCCACGTAGCGGTTCTTGACGAGGCCGTCGACATAGGGGATGTGGGCCGCCGCGGCGTATCCCTGGGCGGCCGGGATGCCCGACTCGGGGACCGGGACCACCACGTCGGCCTTCACCGGGGCCTGCTCGGCGAGGCGCCGCCCCATGCGCCGCCGGGCGGCGTGCACGTTCTGGCCGTACAGCAGGGAGTCGGGTCGGGCGAAGTAGATGAACTCGAAGAGGCACAGCTTGGGTGAGCGGTGCGGGAACGGGAAGACGCTGCGGACGCCGCTCTTGTCGATGACGACCATCTCGCCGGCCTCCACCGTCCGCACGAACGTGGCGCCGATGATGTCGAGGGCGGCGGTCTCGGAAGCCACCACCCAGCCACCGTCGATCCGGCCCAGGCACATGGGACGGAAGCCGTACGGGTCCCGCACCCCCACCAGGGTGGTGCGGTCCATCACCGCCAGGGTGAAAGCCCCGTCGAACCGCGGCAAGGCGTCGGCCAGCGCCGCCGCCAGATCGCGACCTTCCAGCATGGAGCGGGCGATCGCCTCGGTCATCAGCTCCGAGTCGGTCGTCGCCGCCTGCTTGCCGAGTTGGGTGGCGAGTTCGGCGGTGTTCGTCAGGTTGCCGTTGTGGGCGAGGGCGATGCCGTTGTGGTCGATCTGGCGATACACCGGTTGGGAGTTCTCCCACACCGAGGAGCCGGTCGTCGAGTAGCGAGTGTGCCCGATGGCGACGTGGCCGGGGAGGCTCTCCAGTGTCGTCTCGTCGAAGACCTGGGCCACCAGGCCCAGGTCCTTGAACACGGTGAGGACGTCACCGTCCGAGACGGCGATACCGGCGCTCTCCTGGCCCCGATGTTGCAGCGCGAAGAGCCCGAAATAGGTGAGCCGGGCCGCCGACTCGCCGGGAGTGAAGACTCCGAAGGTTCCACAAGCTTCCCCGGGGCGATCCGGGGGCGGCCTTGGCGGCGTGGCGGCGTGCGGCACCCGGCGAGTGTAGAGCGCCGTGTCGCCACCTCAACCGACCCGGCGGCGCCCCGCCCCGGGGCGCCGCGCCGTGGTCTCACACCACGACGAGGAGGATCATGACGGCGAGGACCGCGGTGGCGATGCCGGTGCGGATGGCGCGGGCGTTGCGCCGGCCCCGGGCGTACTGGGCCCAGAGGGCGGCGATGGCGACCCCCACCACCATGCCGCCGGCATGGGCCCGCCAGTCGATGGAGGGGATGATGAGGGGCAGGGCGAGGTTGATGACGAGCAGCAGGATGAGCTGGTTGAACATCATCCGGCCCGCCGGCGTCGACCGCAGCCGGTAGGCGACGAACATCCACGCCCCGAACAGCCCGAAGATGGCCCCGGAGGCGCCGACGCCGGCCTGAAGCAGCGGGCCGAACAGGTACGAGGCGGCACCGCCCCCCGCCGCCGAGGCGAGGTAGAGGGAGGCGAAGGCGGTTGATCCCACCTGCTGCTCGAGGCGGGGCCCGAACAGGTAGAGGGCGTACATGTTGAAGAGGATGTGGGTGAGGTTGAGGTGCAGGAACGCCGAGGTGAGGATCCGCCACCACTCACCCTGGGCGATGGCGACGTTGTAGGACGAGAAGTCGTTGAACAATTGGCGGTCGATGGCGCTGGAGCTGAGCGACACCACGAAGAGGGCGACGTTGACGGCGATGAGGACGAAGGTCACCGGGCTCGTCTGGAAGCTGGGACCGGCGGTGATGCGGCGGGCGTCGATCACCCGGTGGCGGCCGGTCGGCTTGGCACATTCGGGGCAGCGCTGACCCACCGGAGCGTCGCGGGAGCACTCCCCGCAGATGGGACGGCCGCATTCGGTGCAGGAGAGCCCGGTGGGTCGGTCCGGGTGGCGGTAACAGACGGTGGTGGACACGTGCTCTTCCATACTCTCGTCAACCTAACCGACACGCCCCGATAATCCGTCGCCTCAGCCGAACTGTCCCCGCAGCGCGTTGCGCCAGGCGGTGGCGGCACGGGCGACCGTCACGTCGCCGTGGCGGTCGAAGTCGATGAAGTCGCCGCCCATCGTGCCGATGCGGCGGGCCGGGACGTCGCCGAGGTCGGGCAGGCCCCCGGGGGGGACCACGGCCAGGAAACGATGCGGCGACTCGCTCAGCAGGCAGCGCCAGTCGCCGTTGGCGAGTTCGACCCCGACGTCGGATTCGATGCAGATCTCGGCCAGGGCCACCGCCACGCCGCCGGAGGACACGTCGTGCAGCACCGGCACGGTGGAGGCGAGGGTGGCGGCGGCATCGATCACGGCGACCGCCATGGCGGGGTCGGGGGCGAGCGGGCGGCCCCGCCGGTGGCCGAGGATCACCCGGGTGTAGGCGCTGGCGGCGAAGTCGTCGTGGTCCTCGGGGCCGATGAGCCACACCTCCATCCCGGCCTCCGCCCGGTCGAGGCGGGGCGGGCTCTCCGGCATCGGGTCACAGAAGCCGAGCATCCCCACCACCGGCGACGGGTAGATGTCCTCCCCGTCCGTCTCGTTGTAGAAGGAGACGTTGCCGCCGATCACCGGGACGCCGAGCACCTCGCAGGCCTCCGCCATCCCCTCGACGGTCTCGAGGAACTGCCACATCACGTCAGGCTTCTCCGGGTTCCCGAAGTTGAGGTTGTCGACCACCGCGTAGGGACGGGCCCCGGTGACTGCGACGTTGAGGGCCGCCTCGTACACGAGGCGGGCGCTGCCGCGGCGGGGGTCGAGGTAGCAGAGCAGGGCGTTGCCGTCGGTGGAGACCGCCAGGCCCTTGCGGGTCCCCTTGATGCGCATCAGCGATCCGTCGTTGCCGGGCCCCACCACGGTGTTGAGGAAGAGCTGATGGTCGTATTGCTCGTAGATCCACGACGGATCGCCCAGCGCCGGGTCGGCGAGGAGGTGCAGCAGGGTGTCCCCCATGTCCACTCCCGCCGGGAGCGGCTCGTCGACCTGCCACACCCGGTCGAGGTAGCTGGGGCGGGCGGCGGGGCGCCGGTAGAGGGGGGCATCGTCGCTGAGCGACGCCGCAGGGACCTCGGCCACCAGCTCGCCGTGGTGGAAAACGCGCAGCTGCTTGCTGGGGTTGACGTGGCCGATGGCGCTCGCCGCGATCTCCCACTTCTCGGCGAGGGCGAGCACGTCGTCGAGGTCCCCCGGCTTGACGATGGCGAGCATCCGCTCCTGGGACTCGGACATCAGGATCTCGCCCGGGGTCATGTCGAGCTCGCGCAGGTGCACCGCGTCGAGGTCCACGTCCATGCCCATGCCGCCGCCGGCGGCCGACTCGGAGGTGGCGCAGGAGATCCCGGCGGCGCCGAGGTCCTGGATGCCGACGACGAGGCCCCGCTGGTACAGCTCGAGGCAGGCTTCGATCAGCTTCTTCTCCTCGAAGGGGTCGCCGACCTGCACCGAGGGGCGTTTGGCGCCCGATTCCTCGTCGAAGCTGGCGGAGGCGAGGATGGAGGCGCCGCCGATGCCGTCGCGGCCGGTGGACGACCCAAGCAGCACCGCCACGTTGCCGTCACCGGAGGCGGCCCGCAGCACGAGCTGCTCCCGCTTCAGCAGGCCGAGCGCCATGACGTTGACGAGCGGGTTGGCGCTGTAGCAGTCGGCGAACTCCAGCTCCCCGCCGAGGGTGGGGACGCCGACGGCGTTGCCGTAGCCGGCGATGCCGGAGACGACCCCGGACAGCAGGTAGCGGTTGCGGGCCACCGAGAGCGGTCCGAAGCGCAGCGGGTCCCACACCGCCACCGGGCGGGCTCCCATGGTGAAGACGTCGCGCAGGATGCCCCCGACGCCGGTGGCGGCGCCCTGGTACGGCTCGACGAAGGAGGGGTGGTTGTGGCTCTCGATGCGGAGGGCGGCGAGCCAGCCGTCGCCGAGGTCGACCACCCCGGCGTTCTCCCCCGGACCGACCACCACCCACGGGGCTTCGGTGGGGAAGCGCCCCAGCCAGGCACGGGACGACTTGTAGGAGCAGTGCTCGGACCACATCACCGAGTACATGGCCAGCTCCGCCGGGCGGGGCTCCCGTCCCAGGATCTCGACGACCGAGTCGTACTCATCGTCGGTCATGCCGAGCTGGCGATGCGCCGGTTCCGATCCGCTCATGCCGGAGCAGGCTCCCGCACCATGCTGGCGACGAACGACTCGAGGATGACCCGCCCGTCGACGGATCCGAGGACCTCCTCGGCGGCCCGTTCCGGGTGGGGCATGAGGGCGGCGACGTTCCCCTGCTCGTTGGCGATGCCGGCGATCGAGTTGGTGGAGCCGTTGGGGTTGGTCGCCTCGTCGGCGACGCCCGCTGCGTCGCAGTAGCGGAGCATGACCCGTCCCTGCGATTCGAGCCGGACCAGGTCGGCGGCGGGGGCGATGTAGTTGCCCTCGTAGCTGTTGAGGGGGAGGCGCAGCACCTGGCCGACCCGGGCGGCCCGGGTGAGCATGCTGTCGGTGCTCTCGACCCGGAGATGCACCGGGCGGCAGATGAACCGGAGGTCGCGGTTGGCGACCATGGCGCCGGGGAGCAGGCCCGCTTCGCAGAGGATCTGGAATCCGTTGCAGATCCCGAGCACCGGGGTGCCGGCGGCGGCGTGCCGCTCGACGGCGCCCATCACGGGGGAGAAGCGGGCGATGGCGCCGGTCCGCAGGTAGTCGCCGTGGGCGAACCCGCCGGGGAGCACCACCCCGTCGAACCCGTCGAGGTCGGTCTCGCGGTGCCACACCAGCTCGGGCTCGGCCCCCAACTCGGCCAAGGCGTAGGCGACGTCGTGCTCGCAATTGGTACCGGGGAACATGACGACGGCGACTCTCATTCGACCGTCTCCACGGTCCAGTTCTCAATCACGGGGTTGGCGAGGAGGCGGCGGCACATCTCCTCGACCCGCTTGCCGGTCTCCGCTGCTCCGCCGTCGGGCAGGTCGAGATAGATCATGCGCCCGAAGTGCACCTCGTCGACCTCGGCATAGCCGAGGTCGTGGAGCGCCCGCAGCGTGGCGACGCCCTCCGGATCGGAGAGGCCCTCCTTGCGCCGGATGTCGATCCGCAGCCTCTTCATCACACACCTCTGGGTGGGTCGTCGAATGCCTGTCGGGTGAGCCGGGTGAACGCCTCGACGTAGCGGCGCCGGGTGCTCTCGATGACCTCCGCCGGGAGGCGGGGCGGGGGCGGCGTCTTGTCCCAGTCCTGGGCGTCGAGCCAGTCGCGCACCGGCTGCTTGTCGAAGGAGGGCATGACGGCGCCGGGCGCCCATTGGTCGGCCGGCCAGTAGCGGGAGCTGTCGGGGGTGAGCACCTCGTCGATGAGGAGCAGCTCGTTCCCGATGCGCCCGAACTCGAACTTGGTGTCGGCGAGGATGATGCCGCGGGCCGCGGCGTATTCGGCGCCGCGGGTGTAGATGTCGATGCTGCGCCTCCGCAGCTCCTGGTAGAGGGCGTCGCCGACGTAGCGGCGGGCCTCGGCCTCGGTCATGTTCTCGTCGTGGCCGCTGACGGCCTTGGTGGCGGGGGTGAAGATCGGGTCGGAAAGGCGGTCGGCCATCTGGAGGCCGGCCGGGAGGTGCTCGGTGGTGGGGCCACCCCCGGCGGCGTACTCCTTCCACGACGACCCGTAGAGGTAGCCGCGCACCACGCATTCCATCGGAACCACCTCGGCCCGGCGCACGATCATGGCGCGGCCGTCGAGGTCAGCCGCCTGTTCGTCCGTCAGTTCCTGGATCTCCGCCACGTCGGTGGAGAGGAGGTGGTGGGGGGTGTCGAGCACGTCGAACCAGTGCCGGGAGAGGCGGGTCAGGACCCGGCCCTTGTCGGGGATGGGGTCGTCCATGACGACGTCGAAGGCCGAGATGCGATCGGAGGCGACGATGAGGAGCCGCTCATCGTCCAGCTCGTAGATCTCCCGGACTTTCCCCGAGCCCAGATGCTTCAGCGCCAGCACGGGTGGGATGGTAGCGGCCGCGACGCACACCCCCGATTCCATCGACGCGTCCCGCTGAATGCGCAGTGATGCATACACTTTCCTCTTCGCTCCGGTGGTGTGCCGTGCCGGGAGGACGCGGACGTGGTGGTCGAGCGACGTGGGGGAGCCGTGAGCCGGGGCTGGGACGGCGAGGGCGGCCGGCGCCTGCAATCACTCCGAGTAACAGGAATTACCACGGAGCGTGGCCCAAGGTGCCCCACCGGCCTGACGATGCACATCTGCGAAGGGGAGATGAAGAGGAGTCGATTCGGGGGCATCGGGACTGGGCCGCCACGAGCTGTCCCGGCGACAACCTCTACCCCCTCATCGAGGGCGGTGACGTGGAACGGGCGGTGCGGGAGCGCATCGCCGCCGGCGGCGTCGCGCTCGACGTCGTGTGCGGCTCCGACGGCGCGGATCTCGTCGTCGCCATCGAGGACGGCACGGCGTGAGCCGGATTCCGGCGACTGCCCACCGTGGAAATCCCTGGCCGAAATCCCCTCACCTGTGAGACAATCCACGGCAAGCCAGCCAAAGGGGGACGTGACGTGACCGACGGCAGTGAACAGGGTTGGGTTGAGGCCCTCCCACCCGAAGACGAAACAGGGATGATGCCGCAGGTCGTGGCGCCCCGTCCCGAGCCCCGCGGCAGGATCGTTGCCGGGCTCGTGTTGACGGTGGTGATCGTCGCCGCCATCGGGCTGGTGGCGGCGTGGCGGGCGAGCGCCGGCGACCCGATGGCGTCGGCCCGGATGGTGCCCTCCGACGTCGACCTGGCGGTGACGGTCGACGTGCTCCAGCTCGGTGACGGCGAGCGTCTGGAACGGTTGATCGGGGCGTTCGCCGATCCCCTCCACGAAGCTGGCGTGATCTCGGAGCCCTTCGACCTGGTCGACACCATCGACCAGGCGCTGCAGGAGCAGACCGACCTCACCCTGTCGGGCGACGTGCTCTCCTGGATCGGGCGGTCCGCCACGGTGGCCGTGGCGATGGGGGACATGAACTGGTTCCAGGGCTTCGGCGAGTTCGACGGCATCGACCAGCTCGGCGGGGACACCGGGTTCGCCGAAAACACCGTGGCGCCCGCCGCCGTCAGGACGGCGGATGCGGCCTTCCTCCAATCGGGCTTCTCGCCCGGCGTCCTCATCACGGCCGCGGTGCGGGACCATGCCGCCGCCGCCGCCTTCGTGGACAAGATGGTGGCGCTGGCGGAGAGCGCCGACATCACCGTGACGGCGCGCACCGTCGCCGGCTACGAGGGGTTCGAACTCACCGAAGAGTTCGTGCCCGAGTCCGAGCTGCTCGTGCTCACCGACGACATGCTGCTGTTCGGCACCGACGCCATGGTCACCCGGGCGCTGGCCCTGGACGGGGGAACCGGTTCCCTCGCCGACGACGCCGATTACCAAGCGGCGCTGCGGCGGCTCCCGGAGGACCGCATGATCACGGCGTTCATCGACACGGGCTTCCTGGGGGCGATGGCCGGCGGATCGTTCGGCACGAGCGGCCTGCCGGGCGGCGAGCTCGGCAGCTACGCCATGAGTCTCAGCGTTGTCGACGAGGGGGTGCGGCTCAACTACGGCTACGTCGGATCGATGGAGCAGGCCGGTGAAGGTCCCGACATGGCGATCTTGGAGTCCCTCCCGTCCGACGTGATCGCCTTCTTCTCCGCCACCGGGGGCACCGGCGTCGGTGACATGGCACAGCTGGATCCGAGTGTCCAGTTCGAGCTCGATCAGATCGCGGCGGAGATCGAGTCGATAACCGGGATTCGCTTCCTCGACCTGCTCGGAGCGCTCTCGGGTGACGTCACCGTGGCGGTGACCGAGACCCGGGACGGCTCCATCGCCCGGGAGAGCGCGGTCCCGATCGGCCTCGTGGGCGCCGTCGGGCTCCTCGACCGGCAACCGATCGACGAGTTGTTGGGGATCCTCCGCGACCACCCGGACGGGTACGGCCTGGAGCTGGTCGACGACGGGGATCTCACCACGGTGCGGTTCGGTGGCCGGGACGTCGCTTCGCTGTCCCTCGGCGACGACCTGCTCGTGGTCGGGACCGGTCCGGAGCTGGTCGGCGCCGTCGCCGACGGCACCGGGGAGGGGGTCACGGGCACGGCCCTCTACCGGGAGCTGGACGATCTGGTGGCCGGTGACGGCCTCTCCATCTTCGTCGACGTGTCCCGCCTCGCCGGCCTGATTCCGCTCGCCTCCGAGGAGCGGGCGGTCATCGGGCAAGCACGGGGAATCGGCGGCGGCATCGCCGTCGATGGCGACGGGTTCAACGTCGAGCTGCTGATCCTGATCGACTACTGACCGGGTCGGCTACTCGACGAACCGCCTCGTCACCGGGGCGCCGGGTCGCCACGTCTCGATCACGAGATGGTCACCGTCGAGCCGGGTGAGCGTCGCCGAGGTGAGATCGGCGCGGAACAACGCCATCCCGCCCGGGGGTGGGGGCTGCCGCAGCGAGGCGGCGAACCCGGCGACGGTGCCGGGATCGTCGATCTCGACCGCGCTTCCCGCCACCTTGGCGTCGCCGTCGGCGAGCTCGAGGTCGACCGGGGCGCAGTGGAGGGCGAAGCGGGGATCACGGCGCAGGTCGGCCGCCTTCATCGACGCCGGCATCATCGCCAGCGACAGCTCCCCGGACCAGAAGTTGGTCTCGATGCCGCTGAGGCGCGGCGCTCCCTCCCGGTCGAGGGTCGCCAGCAGGGCATGGAGGTGGGCGTCAAACCTGGCGCGCACCGCCGCTGCCAGGGCGGGCTGCTCCTGCTCGAAACGGGACCACGGAGCCATGGCGCCAGGCTACGCACCCCGTCGGGGTCCGGTACCGGCTTGAGAAATGTGGCGTCGCGGCCGATTGATACGGGAGGACGTGGCGGATTGACGTCCCGACTCTCGATCAGGAGGCCAGACCATGAGCCCGGCACCCGAGGAGCGAATAGAAGACGCCTCCGCCCGGATCACCGGCACGGTGCTGGTCACCTGCGGGTTGGCGGTGTTTCTCGCCGTGTTTCTCGCCGTGTTCCCCGTGCTGCAGGACCCGGTCGGCACCTACGACCACTGGTTCCCCGCCACCGCCGAAGAGGCGCCCGAGGTCGTGGCCGCCCCGGTGGCGCCCCGGGCCGGCTTCCAGTGGGTCGGTGAGGGTGGACGCACGGACGGCGCCGTCTCGGAGGACGTGCCTGCCGAGGGGGAGGATCCGGTCTCCTCCTTTGTCGCGTATCTCCAGGACTGGTCCGAGCCCGGCGACGCCGCCATCACCTCATGGGTGTGGGATCTCGGAGACGGGTTCACCGCCCGGGGGCGGACCGTCGAGCACGAGTACGCCTCCCCCGGTGACTACGTGGTCGGCGTCGAGATCGAGGACGAGAACGGGATGATCGGCTTCGCCGAGACCCGCATCTTCGTCCCCGAGCTGGGTCGGGAGGAGGGCCAGGTCGAGCCGGGCGGCGACGCGCTCGACCTCTCCGGCATCGAGGCCTCCGCCGACAAGGTGGCGGACTCGATGGTCGACGCGGTGCGAGCCTCGATCGTGATCGGCCTCTTCGCCCTCGCCGCCGTGGTGCTCTCACTGCTGGGGTGGCGGCTGACGCGGGCCGGTGTGCTGCTGCTGCGGCCGGCGACGAGCACCTCCCGCAAACGGCGGCGGGTGGAGCGACGGCAAGCGCACCGTGAGGCGGAACCTTCCGAGTTCGAGATGCCGAACCTCAACGGCGGGACGGCGCCCGTCCCGCGACGGGAACGGGCCGGGCTGCTGGCGGACTGAGCCGCGGTCGACCGGCTCTCGCTGCGGCTAGCGTTTCGGCATGCCTCGTTTTGTCGACCTCTCTCACGCTGTCGAGGACGGGATGGTGACCTACCCCGGTCTCCCCGGTCCCCACATCAGCGATCATTTGAGCCGGGCGGCCTCCCGATCCCACTACGCGGCGGGGACCGAGTTCCACATCGGCCGCATCGACATGGTGGCCAACACCGGCACCTACCTCGACACGCCCTTCCACCGCTACCCGGACGGGTATGACCTCGCCGGCCTCGACCTCGAGCGGGTCGCCGACCTGCCCGGCCTGTGCCTGAGGACGCCTGACCAGGCGATCCCGCCGGAGGTGCTCGACCAGGTCGACGTGGCCGGCTGCGCCGTGCTGTTCGTCACCGGCTGGAGTCGCCACTGGCGCACCGACCGCTACGGGTCCGAGGACCATCCCTTCCTGTCGCAGGACACCGCGGCGGCGCTGGTGAGGGGTGGCGCGGCCCTGGTGGGCGTCGACTCGGTCAACATCGACGCCACCACCAGTGGAGAGCGGCCGGTGCACAGCCGGCTGCTGGCGGCCGGCATCCCGATCGTGGAGCATCTCACCGGGCTCGGCGAGCTGGTCGGGGTCCCGTTCCGCTTCTTCGCGGTTCCGGTGAAGGTGCGCGCCTTCGGGACGTTCCCGGTGCGCGCCTTCGCCATCATCGACTGACGGGGCGAGACCTCGCCCGGTGCCGGCGGTCCTCGTGTCCCGCCCATGGAGATCCGCCGGGCGTCGACTGACGATGCACCCATCGTGGGAGCCCTCGTTGCCAGGTTCCTGGGCGAAGAGGGTCGCAGCCACCACCTGAGGCGACGCCGAGGCCCTTGGGGCCCGCCGGGTGGGCTCTCGCAACTCCCCGGCTGTGCCAACATCGGTTGTGTGCGGAGCCGATCCGTGACCCCGGAGGGAACCATGGGCGCCAAGCGAACGACGGTATGGCTGGCGGCAATGGCCCTGGGGGCCGTCTCCTGCAGTGGGGGCGCGGCGGACACGACCGTGGTCGACACCACCGCCCCCGCCGGGGACCAGGCCGTTGACGAGACGACCACCACGACGACGGCGCCGGCCCCGACCATCACCACGACCACCATCGCCGAGCCGGCGGGGAGCGGCCTCACCCTGGCCGACTTCGTCCCCGGCTTCACCGGTCCCTTCGGGTCGGAGCTCACCGGCGCCGAGTTCCGGGAGCTGGAGTGGGAAGCCCAGGACCGGATCCAGGCCTGCATGGCGGCCGAGGGCTTCGAGTACGTTCCCTCCATTCCCGGCGACGTCACCGGCGGCGTCCTCGGGGTGGACCTCTCCGACGAGGAGTTCGCCCGCCGCTACGGGTACGGCCTCTCGACATTCCTCCTCGAGAGCCAGGCGCGGTACGGGTCGGCCGAGGATCTCTCGGCCGACCCCAACGCCGCCATCACCGAGGCGATGGACGAGGCGGAGCTGGAGGAGTACCGGCTCGCCCTCTACGGCGACTTCCCCGACATCGACCTCGACACCATGACCGACGAGGAGATCGACGAGCTGATCGCCAACTACGAGTCGACCGGCTGCCTCGACGTCGCCTACGGCGAGCTGTACGGCGGGCAGGAGCTGCTCGCCGAGCTGGGCGACGAGCTGGAGGACCTGTACACCCGAGTCGAGACCGATCCGAGGATCGCCGCCGCCGAGGAGGACTGGGGAGCCTGCATGGCCGGCCGCGGCCAACCCTTCGCCGACCAGGACGAGATCCTCGACTATCTCGGGGCGAGGATGGAGGAGGTTGTCAGCTACCCCGGCGGGGGCGGCGACGCCCTCTCGTCCGACCCTTCGGGTGAAGGTGAGCCGACAGGGAGCGACTACGTCGGCCCCGTCTACGACGAGGCCGAGCTCCGGGCGCTGATGGACGAGGAGATCGCGATCGCCGTCGCCGACTGGGAATGCGCCACGGAGCTGCGGACGCTCTACCAGGAGGTGTTCGCCGAATACGAGGCCGAGTTTGTCGACGCCAACCTCGCCCGCCTCGAGGAGCTCACCCAGGGTTCCTGATCTCGGGATCTTCGGTTGCTCGCGGATTCAAGAGGGAGGATGACCCGCCGTACCGCACCCGGTGACGCTATCCGGCGTCGGCCTCCCGGCCTGAACCGACCACGATCATCAGCAGGCACCCGGCGACCGCCATCCAGAACCCGTATCGGATCACGTGGTCGAAGAGGTCGGAGAAGTTGCTGTTAAGCACTCCGAGGAGGTCGGCCAGCTTGAGGAGCCAGCCCACCACCAGCAGCAGGTCGGCCACCCCGATGAGGCGGATCCAGCGGCCGGCGCGCGGCCTCGCCACGAGCGCGGCGGCGCCGATCGCCAGCACCAATGCGGCGAAGCCGACACTCGCCACCATGGTGAAGTCGGGGTTCGAGAGGTAGCGGTCCCAGAACAGCGTGATCGGGAAGAGCGTCGCGAACCCGCCGCTGCCGTAGGACCCGACCGACCAGGGGAGGAACAGCGCCACCGCCACCAGCAGCGGCCCGGCGTAGCCGATGACGCCCCGCCATCCCGCCTTCGCCGCCGCTGGCGCCGGGGCCGGGACCACCGGGGGCAGCACGGCCGTGGTCTCCGCCGCGGCGACGGCGGTCGGCGGCGTTGCCTCGACCGGCGGGCTGGCGGGCTCGGATTCGGCCGGGGCCGTGGGCAGGTTCGTCTCCTCCACCGGCGTCGACTCGGGCCCGGCGTCGAGGCGGTGCCCACACCAGCCGCACACCTTCGCCGTCTCCGGAATTTCCTCTCCGCACGATGGACACGTCGCCATTGGATCCCTCCTCGTTACCGCCACATGATTCCGCTGCCGTCGGAGCTCTGGATCTGCACCGGGAAACCGTCGTCGTTCACCGCCACCACCCCCGACATTCCGCTGCCGGAGTATGAGCCGTCGTCGGCCCACCACTCGGCGAACAGCTCGTAGCCGTCGCCGGTGAACGTCAGCCGTCCCAGCTCGGCGATGGTGCGGGGTCGCCACCAGTAGACGTTGGGGTTCGTCGTGTCCTGCCACATGTCGTACACCCAGCCACCGTTGATGTTCGAGGCCCACGTCCCGTCGAGCGCCCCGGGGCGGGACACGGTGATCCAGCCGGTGCGTGCCGTCGCCATCGACCCGCCGTCGGGGTTGGTCACGGCCACGTCGGCGACGTATCCCCGCTCGCCCGGGAAGAACTGGCTGTAAGGGACGAAGATGGTGAAGTCCTCCCAGCGAGTCCCGGTGTAGGCCGCCACCGTGGTGGCGACCTGCTGTACCGCGAGGCGGGTGCCGTCGTGGAAGCTCTCCAGACCGAGGGTGAGGGCGGGCACTTCGGCGCCGGCGGCGTTCTGGGTCGAGAACCGGGCCGTCACCAGGAAATCGTCGCGACGGTGGTGGTTGAAGACGCTGAGGTCGAGGTGGAGCCAGGCGCCAGCGTCGTCGAAGGTCCACGAGGTGGCGTCGATCTGTGCCGTGTACGGCTCCTGCAACGACGGCTGGTCGGGCTCATTCCGGAACCACGGGTCGGACCGCACCCACTTGCCGGAGAGCGATCCGGCGCAGTGATCGTGCTGGCCGAGGCCGCCGCAGAAGTCGTCGTCGGGATACCAGGCCCGCTCGTTGCCGAAGAGCCGGGCGACCCGGGTGTTCTCGATGTCGGCGATGGAGTCGAACGTCTCCCGCTCGACGATGTCGACGTTGCCGTCGCCGGCGTCGAGCACGTTCACCTCACCGACGTTGAGGGTGAGCGGCACCGACGGCAACAGTTGCGTACCTCCGCCGCAGTCCTCCATGCACAGCCCGATACCGAAGGCATTCTCGACACACGCCTGGCTGAGGAGCCAGTTGGCGATGTCCTTGAAGAAGCCGTGGCTCTCGTTCTTGAGGTAGACCGGATTGCCCTCGCATTCGGTGTCGGAGACGTAGGAGGCGTGCTTCGATTCCGACACCCAGATGGCGGGGTGGGTGCCCGAGTACCTGAGCTCCGATGCGTCGTAGGTGTGGACCGGTTCGTAGTGGCGCTTGACCCGCAGCTCGGCCGGTTCCCACCCTGAGCCTGCCCGCTGCAGCACGAGGTAGGCGGTCTCGGTGTCACCGGGATGGGGGGCGAGAACCCAGAAGTCGATGTCCATGCCCCAGGCCCCGCAGTCCTGGGTGTAGGCCGCGACGAAGGTGAGCACCACGTAGGGCGCCTCGTCGTAGTTCTCCGTCGGTTGTGGCGGAGTGACCTGCGGAACGCCCTCGCTGGGGACCGGAAAGGTCGCCGAGGGGGTCGCCTGCCACAGCATGGCGAGGTCGGCGACCGGGTCGAGGCACTTGGCCTCCTCCTCGTCGAAGACCAGGACCGGAACGTACTGCTGGGCCAGCTGGTTCTCGGTCCAGTCCGACAGCCCGTCGGCGTCGGAGTCCCAGTTGCGGCTCGCGTCAGGGGCGAGCTGGCGGACGACGGTGGCGCTCCCCGGCACCTGATCCTCGGGCTCCCCGACCGAGTCGTCGACGTCCTGTTCGAGCTGATCCACCAGCTCCGGCGGAGGGGTGCCGGTGTCCTCCCCGCCGGTCACCGGCACGTCCGGTGCCGGGGGAGGGATGTCCTCGTGTTCGTCGACGACCGTGACCGGCGGCGGGTCCTCGTTGCCGGTCGATCCCGTCGCCGTCTGGTCGTCGCCGGCGGCGGTGCCGGGCTGAGCCTGGTCGGGGTCCGGTCGCGCCGCCGCGGCAGTGGTCGTGGTTGCCGGTGACTCCGCTCCGGCGACCACGTCGGGGGCATCCGAACCGTTGTCGTCGTCGAAGACGCCGGTTACGGCGGCGGCGACTCCGGCGCCGGCGATGATGATCACCGCGGCGGCGATCCCGAGCAGGCGGCGGCCGCGGTGAGCCGGGGCGGCGGGCTCTGCGGCGGGGGCGACCAGGGCGTGCCCGCATGCCTCGCAGAAACGGACCCCGGGGCGGTTGACCGCGCCGCACGCCGGGCACGTCGCCCCGGAATCGACGGCGAGAGGCACGACGGCGAGGGGATGCCCGCACTGCTCGCAGAAGCCGACTCCGGTGCGGTTGCCGAACCCGCACGAGGCGCAGGCCTCTCCTGACGGTGTGACCCCGTCCCCGGATGGGACGGCGGCGGGGGTGAGGGCGTCGCCGCAGTCCTCGCAGAACCGGACCCCGGGACGGTTGTCGTGCCCGCAGGACGGGCAGGTGGCGCCCGGCGCCGTGACGTCGCCGGGGGCATCGGCGGCGAGGGGCGCGCCACAGCTCTCGCAGAACCGCACCCCGGTGCGGTTGTCGTAGCCGCACACGTCACAGCGCATCTCGGCCCTCCCATCCCACGCCGACACGCCTGACCGTCACACTCCGTGACTCCGTGTTTGCGGGTGAGCTTAACGGCACCGACCGGATCGCTCCTAGGGGCGAAAGGCACTTGCAGACTGCAGTGACAGCCGCTCCCGGTGCCCGGGATCAGGCGAGGTGGGCCGCTTCGAGCCGGGTGAAGACGGCGCCGGTGTTGCGCAGCGCCCGGGTGGTGCTGAAGCAGTCGGCCAGCTGCTCGGTCGACAGGGTCACGTCGTCGTCGGCCGCCAGCAGGTCCTGGAGGCGGGCCCCGGTGTCCCACGCCGTCATGGCGTTGCGTTGCACGATCCGGTAGGCGTCGTCGCGGGACAGCCCCTGATGCTCGATCAGGTCGAGCAGCACCGCCTGGGAGAACACCATGCCCCGGGTGGACTCCAGGTTGGCCGCCATGCGGTCGGCGTCCACCACCAGGTTGTCGATCAGCTTCGTCATCCGCACCAGGGCGAAGTCGAGCGCCAGGCAGGCGTCGGGCAGGACCACCCGCTCCACCGAGGAGTGGCTGATGTCACGCTCGTGCCACAGCGCCACGTCCTCCAACCCGGCTCCGGCGTACGCCCGCAGCAGCCGCGCCAGGCCGGTGACGTTCTCGGAGGCGATCGGGTTCCGTTTGTGCGGCATCGACGACGAGCCCTTCTGGGTGGTCCCGAACGACTCCCGCACCTCGCGCACCTCGGAACGCTGCAGGTGACGGATCTCGGTGGCGAACCGCTCCAGGGACGAGCCGATGAGGGCGAGGGTCGACAGCAGCTCGGCATGGCGGTCCCGGTGGGTGATCTGGGTCGAGGCGGGCTCGATCCCGATGTCGAGCCGCTCGCACACGTAGGTCTCGATCGCCGGTGGGGTATGGGCGTAGGTCCCGACCGCCCCCGACACCTTCCCGATCGCCACCGTCTCCCGGGCCCGGCGTAGCCGGGCGTGGTCGCGGGCGATCTCGAAGGCCCAGGTGGCCAGCTTGAGGCCGAACGACGTCGGCTCCGCCCAGATCCCGTGGGTGCGGCCGATCATCGCGGTGTCCCGGTGCTCGAAGGCGCGCCGCTTCACCACCGCGAACAGGTCCGCCACCCGGCCGAGCAGCAAATCGGCGGCGTCGCGCATGACGACACCCTGGGCGGTGTCGAGCACGTCGGAGGAGGTGAGCCCGTAGTGGATCCACTCGCCGCCCACCGCCACCGACTCCGCCAGCACGTCGACGAAGGCGGCTACGTCGTGGTTGGTGGCCTCCTCTCGCTGCTTCCAGGCGACCGGATCGACCTCGGGTGCGGCCCGGGCGGCTTCGGCGGCTTCCAGCGGCGCCACTCCGGCGGCCACCCAGGCCTCCACCGCCAGCACCTCGACCTCCTTCCACACCTCCAGCTTGTGGGCCTCGCTCCAAATCGCCGACATCTCGGGCAGGGAGTAGCGGGGGATCATGCCTGCAGCTCCTCCCGGTAGGCGTCGAGCCGTGCTGCCAGCGTCGTATCGTTGGCGGCGAGCAGCGCCACCGCCAGGTACCCGGCGTTGGCGGCGCCGTCCACGGCCACGGTTGCCACCGGGATCCCGGTGGGCATCTGCACCGTCGCCAGCAGGGCGTCGAGGCCGCCCAGCGTGCCGGCCGCCAGCGGGACGCCGATCACCGGCAACGTGGTGTGGGCGGCCACCGCCCCCGCCAGGTGGGCGGCCTTACCGGCCCCGCAGATGATCGCTCCGAACCCGGCCCCGCGGGCCGCGGTGGCGAAGGCAGCCACCTTTCCGGGGGTGCGGTGGGCAGACATCACGTGCACCTCGTGGGGAACGCCGAAACGGTCCAGGACGTCGGCTGCCGGCTGCATGGAGGCGGCGTCCTTGTCCGACCCCATGAGCACCGCGACCTTCATGAGCCGATGTCCGTCCGGTGGTGCATCCCGCCGAAGTGGATGTGCCCGGCCGCGTCGTAGGCGCGGCGCCGGGCGGCGGCGACGTCGGGCCCGATGCCGACCACGTTGAGGACCCGACCGCCGGAGGTGATGAGCCCGTCGCGGGTGCGGGCGGTGCCGGCGTGGAAGACGTGGACGTCGCTCATGGCGGCGACCGATTCCAGACCGGTGATGGCCCGGCCCGTGTCCGCCGTCTCCGGGTACCCGGCGCTTGCCAGCACCACGTCGACCGCGGCGGTGCCGTTCCAGCGCAGCGGCCGATCCGGGAGCCGGCCCTCGGTGGCCGAGGCGAGCAGCTCGAGCATGTCCTCGTCGAGGCGGGGGACGAGGGCCTGGGTCTCGGGGTCCCCCAGCCGGCAGTTGAACTCCAGCACCTTGGGGCCCTCGGAGGTGATCATCATGCCGGCGTAGAGGAACCCGCGGTAGGTGATGCCGTCGGCGGCCATCGTCGCCAGTACCGGCTCGATCACGTCGCGCAGCGTCGTCTCCACCAGCCCTTGCGGGAGGTCGGCCACCGGGGAGAAGCATCCCATGCCGCCGGTGTTGGGGCCGCGGCCCCCGTTCTCGAGGCGCTTGTAGTCCCGGGCCGGCTCCAGGGCGAGGGCGCGTTCCCCGTCGCAGATGGCGAAGACCGAGACCTCGCGACCCTCGAGGTACTCCTCGACGACGACGGTGGTCCCGGCCGGACCGAAGCGCCCCTCGATGCAGAGACGGGCCCAACCCTGGGCGGCGATGAGATCCTCGGTGACGAGCACCCCCTTGCCGGCGGCGAGGCCGTCGGCCTTGACCACGTAAGGCCCTTCCATGGTCTCGAGGTGGGCGATCGCCTCGTCGACGTCGGTGAAGGACCAGGCATTCCCGGTCGCCACCCCGGCCCGGCGCATCACGTCCTTGGCAAAGGCCTTCGACGCTTCGAGCCGGGCACCTGCCGCGGTCGGCCCGAAGGCGTCGATGCCGACCTCGGCCAGGGCGTCGACCACCCCGGCAGCCAGCGGCGCCTCGGGACCCACCACCACCAAGTCGATGGCGTTGGCGAGGGCGAGGGACACCACCGCGTCGGTGTCGGTGAGGTCGACGCAGGGGATGCAGGCGCCGAGCTGGGCCAGGCCGGGATTCCCGGGGACCGCCACTAGTTCGGTCAGTGCCGGGCTCTGCGCCAGCTTCCAGCCGAGGGCGTGCTCCCGCCCTCCGCCACCGAGAAGGAGGACTCTCATGCGCTACCTCTCACGTTCTGACGAGCGTTGCCGCCCGCGACGGGCCGACGGAGACGATCGTCACCGGGGCCCCCGCCATCTCCTCGACGTACTCGATGTAGGCCTGAGCTTCCTTGGGGAGGTCCTCGAAGGTGCGCACCCCGGAGATGTCGGTGTTCCAGCCCGGCAGCTCGTCGTAGACCGGGTGGCAGTTGTAGAGCACCCGTTGCTGCCGGGGGAACTCGACGTAGCGCTGATCGAGGGAGTCGTAGGCGATCGCCACCTTGATCGTCTCGAAATGGGACAAGACGTCGAGCTTGGTGAGGGCCAGCTCGGTGATGCCGCTGACCCGGACCGCGTAGCGCAGGGCGACCCCGTCGAGCCAGCCGCAGCGACGGCGGCGGCCGGTCACGGTGCCGAACTCGCCCCCGATCTCCACCATCTTCTCGCCGACCTCGTTGTCGAGCTCGGTGGGGAAGGGTCCGCCACCCACCCGGGAGATGTAGGCCTTGGCGACGCCGAGGACCCGGTCGATCAGCTTGGGCCCGATCCCGGTCCCGGTGCAGGCGCCTCCCGCCGTCGGGTTGGAGGAGGTCACGAAGGGGTAGGTGCCGTGGTCGATGTCGAGGAGGGTGCCCTGGGCGCCTTCGAAGATGACGTTCTTCCCGTCGTGGATCGCCTCCCACACCAGCAGCGACGTGTCGACGACGTGGTCCTGGAGCTGCTCGGCGTAGGAGAGGTACTCCTCGGCGATCGGCTCGGGATCCATCGGGAGCTGGTTGTAGACCTTGGTGAGCACCCGGTTGCGGTCCTTGAGGACGATCTCGAGCTTCTGGCGGAAGATCTTCGGGTCGTACAGATCCTGGACCCGGATGCCGTTGCGGGAGTACTTGTCCATGTAGGCCGGTCCGATGCCCCGCTTCGTGGTGCCGATCTGCTGCCGGCCCAGGTAGCGTTCCATCGCCGCGTCCAGCTTGCGGTGATACGGCATGATGAGGTGGGCGTTGCCGGAGAGCTTGAGCCGGGAGGGGTCGATACCCCGGTCGGACAGCTCGGCCATCTCCCGCAGCAGCACCGCCGGGTCGACGACACAGCCGTTCCCGATCACCGGGGTCACCCGGGGGTAGAGGACCCCGCTGGGGATCAGGGTCAGGGCGAAACGCTCGTCTCCGACGACGATGGTGTGACCGGCGTTGTTGCCCCCCTGATAGCGCACGACGACGTCGGCGTCTTCGGAGAGGTGGTCGGTGATCTTGCCCTTCCCCTCGTCTCCCCACTGGGAGCCGATGAGCACGGTGGCCGGCATGTCGAAACCTCCAGGAGCGGACGCAGCGCAAGTGTAGGCGGACCGCTTGTCGGGTTGGCCAGGGTCGCCTTTACGGCTTGTACACTCCTTGGCGAGTTTGGGGAGACCGGGAACATGCCGCGTATTCGCGCCCACAGCATCGAAGCCCACAAGGAGATCACCCGCTCCGCGATCCTCGATGCCGCCGCCAAGGCATTCCTCACGTTCGGCTACTCCGGGACGTCGATCGGTACCATCGCCGACCTCGCCGGCATCGCCCGCACCACCATCTACGAGTACTACCCGAACAAGGAGACGGTGCTGCTCGCCGTGCTCGAGGACCGGGTTCCCCCGCTGATGGAGGCCCTGGTCGACGCCCTGCCCGACGTGGCGATCCACCAGCGCACCGAGCTGCTCTTCCAAGGCGCCTTCCAGCTCGCCCTGGAACAGTCCGACCTGGCGGCCCTGTTGTTCCGGGTGGGGCGGGAGCTCCCCAAGCCGGAGCGGGACGAGATGTGGCGCACGCTGGACCGGGTCACCCAGGAGCTGTACCGCCTCTGCGCCGTCGGGACCGCCAGCGGCGTCTACTCGGCGAGTTCCGTCACCACCTGCGGACGGGCCGTCGCCGACCTCCTCGTCGGCGGCATCGACGAGCTCACCCAGCACGAGGAAGTCATCCAGGCGGCGCCCATGATCCTGGCGGAACGGCTCGTGTTCCTGCGCCAGGGGCTGGGGGTCGACCGTGGAGGGGCGACTGGCGAGGGCCGATGAGCTGCCGGTAATGTCCCGCACCGGGTATCGTTCTGTCGCTCGCCGTCTGGAGATCTGAGAGAAGCCTTGGAAGACCAACCATCGACCACGCGCCGGGCGACCCGTCGCCCCGACGGAACGCTCACCGTGCTCGCCGAATCCGTCGCCCCCATGATCCGCACCGAGGCGCTGCATCTCGCCACGGGCGGCGCCAACGAGTTCTGGGATCTCACCGACTACGTCCGTGACGTCGTCGGCCGCGCCGGCGTCCGGCACGGCCAGGTGACGGTTTACACCCCCCACACCACCACCAGCATCGTCATCAACGAGTCGGAGACGGGGTTCCTCAACGACTTCCGCCGGGTCATCACCACCCTGGTGCGGGAGGACGAGTACTTCGAGCACGACGACCACGAGATCCGCACCGAGAACCTCCAAGAGGACGAGTTCATCAACGGGCACGCCCACTGCCGGCAGCTCCTGACCGGCCAGCCCTCGGTCACGGTCCCGGTGGTGGATGGCGAGGTACTGCTTGGCCAGTGGCAGCGCATCATGTACCTGGAGCTGGACCAGGCCCGGGAACGCCGCGTCTTCATCCACGCTCAGGGGACCTGAGCCGCCCTGGGAACCTGAGCCCGCTGCCCCGGCTCAGCCGCGGCGGGCAATCGCCGCCAGCGACGCCCCCGTCAACGTGAGGTAGTCCCGCGGATCGAGCAGCACCTGGACGCCTTTGACGCCGGCCGAGACCGCGATCCGGTCGAAACCCGTCGCCGACTCGTCGAGCACCACCGGGAGGCGTTTCCTGGTGGCGAGGGCCGTCACCCCGCCCCGCACGTACCCGGTGAGCGGTTCGATCTCCTGGAGGGGAACGAGAGCGGCCCGCCGGTCGTGGCGCGCCGCCGCCAGCGCCTTCAGGTCGAGGTCGGCGTTTCCCGGGACCACCGCCAGGCATGGACCGGAGCGCTCCCCTCGCACCGCCAGCGTCTTGAAGACCTGGGCCGCCGGCAGGCCGACGAGTTCCGCCACCCGGGCCGCGGCGAACTCGTCGAGGGCCAGCTGGTACGACCGCAGCTCGTAGGCGACGCCGGCCTGCTCCAGTAGGCGCACCGCGTTGGTCTTCCGCACCGCCACGATCAGCCGGGGGCGCCGAGCTCGTCCCAGCGGTCGCCGGTCGCCAGGTCGATGACGGTCCAGGCCATGGCGAGGGCGCCGTCCCGGATGGCGGCGTCCCCGTCGGGGGTGACGGTGTGGGCGGCGAACTCCTTCTGGTGGTTGACCGCCGGAAGGCTGTGGATGTCGAGCATGGGGTGGATGCTGGGTACGACGTGGCTGACGTTGCCCATGTCGGTCGACCCGGCCATCGGGGTGGAAGGGTCGCGGCGCGGCATCGGCCGCCCCAGCGCCGCCGAGTTGGCGGCGAACAGCTCGACGAGCAGCGGATCGGAGATCAGGTCGACGTAGGGGTGACCCAGTTCCTTCACCTGGTGGCTGCACCCGGTGGCGACGGCCGCCGCCTCGAAGCATGCCTCGACCCGGCGCTGCAGCTCGGCCAGCCGGTCGGTGGTGGCAGAGCGCACGTACCAGGCCATCGAGGTGAAGGCGGGGACCACGTTGGGAGCCCCGCCACCGTGGACGATGACGCCGTGGACCCGGTCGGTGGCGAGCAGGGTCTGACGGAGGGTGGAGACGTTGACGTAGGCCTGGACGGCGGCGTCGAGGGCGTTGACGCCGAGGTGGGGGGCGAAGGCGGCGTGCGATTCCCTGCCGTGGAACTCGACTTCGAGGTGCACGACCCCGAGCACTGCCGGGTCGACGAGGTCCATGGGGGAGGGGTGGATCATCATCGCCGCCGCGGCCCCTTCGAAGGCGCCGGCTTCGATCAGGTCCACCTTGCCCCCGTACGCCTCCTCGGCCGGGGTTCCCAGCACCCGCACCCGGATCCCCAGCTCGTCGGCGAGGGGGGCGAGGGCGGCCCCGGCGCCGCAGGCGGCCGTGGCGATGATGTTGTGGCCGCAGGCGTGGCCGACCTCGGGGAGGGCGTCGTACTCGGCGCAGACGACGACCTCGGGGCCGCCCGATCCGGCCCGGGCCGAGAACGCCGTCTCGAGGCCGTGGGCCGGGTATGCGACGTCGAAACCGGCCGCGGTGAGGAAGGCGACGAGGCGTTCGGAGGTGGCGCGCTCCTGGTAGGCGACTTCGGGATGCTCGTACATCCAGCGCGACAGGTCGCGCAGCTCCGCCTCGACGGCGGTGAATCGTTCGGTGGCGAGCTGTTTCGGGTCCACGGCAGGCTCCGGGTCGGCAACGGCCTTCAGGCTACCCGGCCGTATTATGGCGGGACCTCTCACGAACTCAGGAGGATCGGTGGGCGAGAACAAGGACCTGTTGAAGAAGCTGCACGAGTCGACCCGTGACCTGCGCACCCACATCGGTGGGGTCTACGACGGGTTCGGGGAGGTGTACCGCAACGCCTACGCCGACGGTGTCCTCTCGGGGACCGTGAAGGAGTTGATGGCGGTCGCCATCTCGGTGCACGACGGTTGCGACGCCTGCATCGCCTCCCACACCCGTAGCGCGGTCCGTAAGGGCGCCACCGCAGACGAGATGGCCGAAACGATCGGCGTCGCCATCCAGATGGGTGGCGGCCCCGCTTCGATTTACGCCTCGCGGGCATGGGCGGCATTCCGGGAGTTCACCGAGGATCAGCCCTGATCCTGCCCGGGCCGGAAGCGGCGCCCGGCCGATAGGCTCTCCGCCGTGACCGCCGCCATCAGCTACCTGCCGATCCCGCTCTTCGAGGTGGGTCCGTTCGTTGTCGCTCCACGGCCTCTTCGCCGGGCTCGGTTTCGTCGCCGGGCGCTGCTCATGCTGCGGGAGGTGCGGCGGCGGGGATTCAGCGCCGAGAAGGTGACCTCGGCGCTGAGCTGGGCCCTGGTCGGGGCGCTGCTCGGCGCCCGCCTCTTCACCGTGCCCGCCCACCTCTCCGATCCCGGCTACGGCCTTGGCGACGTGGTTGGCCTCGCCGGCGACTTCTCCGTCCTGGGCGGCTACGCCGGCGGCATCCTCGGCGGGATGCTGCGCTTCGCGGTGCTCGGGCTGCGGCCGCTGCCGTTCCTCGACATGTACGACGCCGGGTACGGGGCGGCCGCAGCGGGGTCCACCCCGGAAGTCGCCGCGGCCGATGCGGGCGGTGTACCGGATTCGCCGCAGCCATGAGTCGCGTCTCCGCCTAAGCTCACCGGGTTTCCATCATGCTGCTCGCCTCCATTCCCTCCCCCGCGCACAACACGATCGAGATCGGTCCGCTGACGATCCACTTCTACGGGATCATGATCGGCCTCGGTGTCCTGGCGGCCGCCCTCGTGGTGCAGCGCCGCTACACCCGGTCCGGGGCCGATCCCTCGATCCTCGAGTCGGTCATCCTGTGGACGGTGGGGATCGGGTTCCTCGGGGCCCGCATCGCCTACGTCTCGACCCATACCGGCCGCTTTGCCGGTCGTTGGTGGGCCGTGCTCTTCATCTGGGAGGGCGGGCTGGCCCTCTACGGCGGGCTCACCGCCGGCGCCATCACCGCCATCTACCTGCTGCGGAGGCGAAACGGGGACATCGCGGCGTTCACCGACGCCGGCGCCGTGGGGATTCCCCTGGCGCAGGCGATCGGGAGATGGGGCAACTACTTCAACCAGGAGCTGTTCGGGACACCGACCAACCTGCCGTGGGGTCTCGAGATCTCCCCGACCCATCGACCGGCCGAGTTCGCCAACGCCGCCACCTTCCACCCCACGTTCCTCTACGAATCTCTGTGGAACCTGCTGATCGTGATCCCGGCGATCCTGCTGCTGGAACGGCGCGGCAAGCTACCCAAGGGCGCCGCCTTCCCCCTCTACATGGTTCTGTACGGGATTGGGCGCTTCCTGATGGAGCTGATGCGCACCGATACCACGTTCCGGTTCCTCGGGTTGAGCCGCAACGCCTACGTGTCGCTGCTCGCCGTCGCCGCCGGGTCGGCGCTGCTCGCCGTCATCACCCGCCGTGCCCGTCGCGCCGCCGTGTCCACTCCGGACGGATCGGACGTGGCGGAGGACCAGGAGCTCGACTGGCTGGAGCCAACCTGAGGTCGGTGAGACGCTGGTGACGCGCTGAGGCGGCGCCGGGCGCCGCCTCAGGTCTCAGCGTATTGGATCCCGCTACATCGAGCCGTAGCCGCTCGAGGGAGGTTTCGTTCCTGCTTCGCCTTCCTTGACCTTGGTGAAGATCTCGCCGATGGCGCCGACGGATCCGAGGATTCCGCTCGTCTCCATCGGGAGGAAGATCTTCGTCGCCTGGCCGTTGGCCACGTTGACGAGGGCCTCCAGGTAGCGGATGGCGATGACGTCGGGGGTGGCGTCGCCGTTGTGGATGGCGGCAAACACCCGCTCGATCGCCTGACCTTCACCTTCGGCGACGGTCAGCTTCTGGAACTTCTCGGCCTCGGCGACCTTTTTGATCGCCTCGGCCTGACCCTCGGCCTCGAGGATGCGGGACTGCTTGACACCCTCGGCCTTGAGGATCTGCGACCGCTTCTCACCCTCGGCCTCGGTGACGATGGCGCGCCGGTCCCGCTCCGCCTTCATCTGGCGGTGCATGGCGTCGGTGACGTCGGCCGGCGGGTCGATGCGCTGGATCTCGACCCGGACCACCTTGGTGCCCCACACGTCGGTCGCCTCGTCGAGGATCTCCCGCAGCTGGGCATTGATGGTCTCACGCGAGGTGAGGGCGTCGTCGAGGTCGAGGTCGCCGATGACGTTACGCAGGTTGGTCTGGGCCAGCTTGGTGGCGGCCAGCACGAAGTTCTGCACGTTGTACACCAGCTTCACCGGATCGGTGGCCTGGTAGTACACGACGGCATCGACGGTCACCACGACGTTGTCCTTCGTGATGACTTCCTGCGGCGGCACGTCGACCACGATCTCCCGCATGTCGACTCGCCGGATGCGATCGATGAACGGGACGATCAGGTGCAGCCCCGGGTCGAGCGATTCCCGGTACTTGCCGAAGCGCTCCACGAGCCCCTGCTCGTACTGTTTGACGATCTTGAGCCCGAGCGCCGCGTACACGACGACGACGGCGACGAGCCCTCCAACTACACCGATGGCAGCCATCGAGCTTCCTCCTCTTTCTGTTGGCGTTCCTGCATGTTCATTCGGTTGTGCTTCGCGGTTCCACCACGAGACGCGCTCCTCGGACGTCGAGGACCTTGACCTCGGTGCCGACGGCGATCACGTCGTTGAGATCGGTGGTGGCGCGCCATTGCTCGGTGTCGAGGCGGACCCGGCCGGTCCCTTCGACCCGGTCGACGGCTTCGATGACGGTGCCGACCGCGTCGAGATAGCGCTTGGCGCCCACCGCGTATTGGGGCTCCTTGTCCCGCCAGGCGAATCGCCGCATGCCCCACAGCGCGGCGATGGAGGTGGCGAGGAACACCGTGAGCTGGATCCAGACCACCACGTTGAAGAAGGCGAGTGCTGCGGCGGCCACCGCCCCGATGGCGAACGGCAGCATGAACAGACCCGCGGTGATCATCTCCCCGATGCCGAGGATGACGGCGGCTCCGAGCCAAACCCAGCGCCACGTCTCGATGTCGTTCACGGTTTCCTCCTTCGGTCCAATGGCGATCAAGATCAACACGACGACGGCCAGTCCCACCAGCCAACCGTAGGCGGACCACCGTTCCCGGCGCACCCGGGCCCTGCGTTCCTGGCGCCGCCAGGCGTCGGGCGCCGCCGGGGCGCGAAACTCCGCGGCCCAGGATTCGGCGAAGGCGGCGAGGTCCGGACCGACCACGGTCTCGGGGCTCTTGCCGGCAAGCTGGGCCTCACGCAGGTGGGATTCGAGCTCGATCTTCATCTCCTCGACCCGTGCCTGCGGGACTCTGGTTCCGATCCAGTAGCGCCCGCAGTCGGCGACGACCTCGTCGACGCTCATACGATCACCCACGTGCACCTCCGTTCAGCACTTCTTCCACTCCCGCCGACAGCCGGTGCCACTCGGTCGACCAATCCGCGAGCTGTGATTTCCCGGCTGTGGCGATCCGGTAGTACTTGCGGGGCGGCCCCCCGCTCGATTCGACGAAGTAGCCCTCGATGTAACCCTTCTTCTGGAGCCGGCTGAGCAGCGGGTAGATGCTTCCTTCGCTGACCAGGTGGAGTCCGCGGTGTTGCAGCTTGTCAACCATCTCGTACCCGTAGCTCGGTTCCTCCGCGATGATCGCCAGCAGGCACATGTCCAGGACGCCTTTGAGGAGTTGGGAGCTGTGGTCCACCGGCCCGCCCTACCTTCGCAGAGAGTTCATCGGGGTGTCGCTATCATGTGTCGCCTGTTAGCTTGCGTAACCTGTTACCTTGCCTAGCAACGTAACACGAGCTGTGTAGGCTGGCAAGAGGATTCCGGAAGGAACCGCGAAACCGCGGAGCGCGACGCGGTGTCCAAAGAGTGGAGGTTCGGATCGATGGCCGATACCAGCAGACGGGTCGGGTCGATCGTCATCGCGGCGGTGCTCATCGCAGGTGCCTTCTTCATCGGGTCGTCCCTGCTCGGATGGTCGCCGTTCAAGTCCCTCCGCGGCGAGCCGTACAGCCAGGTGGGGCCGAGCGTGGTCGACAGCGTGCGGCGGTTGGCCGAGCTGACCACCGTCGAGATGGTCGAGTACACCACGGTCGACAAGGGAACCGACTTCGGGTGGCTCAACTGGGCCCGTGGCGATCGGATCTTCCTCTTCGCCGTCGCCCGCATCGGGGCCGGGGTCGATCTCGATCGGCTCTACGACAACAGCTTCGACGTGGACGAGGACAGCGGCTCGGTCACGGTGCAGCTCCCTCCCACCGAGATCACGTACGTGTCGATCGACAACGACGCTACCCGGGTCTATGACCGGGACACCGGGCTGTTCACCAAGGGCGACTCCCAGCTCGAATCCGACGCCCGCCAGGTGGCGCAGGAAGTGCTGGTCAACAGCGCACTCGAGCACGGCATCCTCGAGACCGCTCGCCAGAACGCCGAGTTGACGATGCGCGAATTCCTGCTCGGGCTCGGCTACACCGACGTCACCTTCGTCCCGCTCGCGGAATCAGCGGGCGATCCCTGAGCGAAGGGCCGAATGGCCCTCAGGGAGCGTCGGGTCACCGGGTAAGGTGACGTCGAAGGGCCAAACGTCCCAATGGGGCTCATTGCGACGGCGGTGAAGGGGAAGGGTCGTGGGGTCGTGCATGCGTACGACACGCTGACGAGAAGGGACCCACGATGCGTACCACGGGCAGATCCGAGAGTCGACACACGCGGATGTTGGAGCTCGCCGCCAGACAGGTCGCGTTGGCGGAGTCGCTCGGATTCGCCCGAATCAGGCTGAGCGCCGAAGGCTTCACCGGCGATTCGGTGATGATCCGGGGCAAATCGGTCGTCAACTTCGGCCACTGCTGCTACCTCGGCCTCAACACCGACGAGCGGCTGAAGCAGGCGGCCATCGAGGCGGTGGGCCAATACGGAGTGTCCTACTCGTCCTCACCCGGCTACACGGCCGTTGCCCTCTACTCGGAACTCGAGGAGCTGATGAGCCGGATCGTCGACGCCCACGTGGTGCTGCCGACCACGACCACGCTGGCCCATCTGGCGGCGCTGCCGGTGCTGGTGGCGCCCGACGACCTGGTGCTGATGGACGGGCAGGCCCACGCTTCGCTGCAGCTGACCGCCGATGTGCTGCGGGGCCGCGGGAGCGAGGTCTCGCTGCTGCCCCACAATGACCTGCAAGCTCTGGAGCGGGCTGTGTCGAGGGCGGCGGAAACCCACGATCGAGTGTGGTATGTCGTCGACGGGGTGTACTCGATGTACGGCGACACCGCCCCGGTCAAGGAGATCACCGCTCTGCTGGAGCGATACCCGGAGCTGCACGTCTACTACGACGATGCCCACGGATTCGGCTGGCAGGGCCTCCACGGCCGGGGACACGTGCTCAACGAGGCGCCGTTCCACCCGCGCACCGTCGTTGCCGCGGGCCTGTCGAAGTCGTTCGGTAGCGGGGGGGCAGTGCTGGCGTTCCCGGATCGTGAGATCGCGCGGCTTGTTCAGCGCTGCGGCAGCACCTTGAATTTCTCCGGCCCGATTCACCAGGCGGTGCTCGGTGCCGCCGTCGCCTCGGCCCGCATCCACCTGTCGCCTGAGCACGAGGTGCTGCAGGCCCGGATGAGAGCCCAGATCGATCTCATCAAGACCGAGCTGGTGCGGCACCAGTTGCCGGTGATGGCACTCGAGAACACGCCGATCTGGTACGTGCGCCTCGGCAGTCCGGATCGGGTGGGAGACGCGGCCCAGCGACTCCTGGACGACGGGTTCTTCGTCAACGTCGCCTCGTTCCCCTTGGTCTCGATCAAGCACGGTGGCCTACGGTTCATGAACTCCTTGCAGCACAGCGACGATCAGATCCTGGCCCTGATCGACTCGCTGGCACGGCACGTTCCCCAGGTCCTGGAGACGCCGGACGAGGACGTCGACCTGCGTTCGTACGAGTAAGGATTGAGAGGTCCCCTCCCGGCGTCTGAGAGGGATGCTTTATTGCGGGCGGCCTGCGACCGATAGCAGGTGGAATGCAGGTCGCTCGTCTCGAAACGCCTGGTAACGAAGTGCGCCCGTCGCCGGCGGCGATGCCGCGCTTGGCCGTGTTGGTGCTAGTCCTGCTCGGGATCGGCATCCTGGCCGTCCTCGTCTTCCCGGGTGCCGGGGAGGCCATTGGGTCCGTCGGCATCATGGTGGGCAACGGTGGCGCCGGCGTCCTCTTCGTCTCGAAGGCGCGCGCCTTTGAAGGACGGGAGCGCCTCGCCTGGTCGCTGGTCGGAGCCGGCATGCTCGTGGGCTGTGTCGGAGTGGCGACGGTGGGCGTTGTCAGCCTGGTTGTCGACACGGTGCCGGCCTTCGGCCCCCTCGACTTCTTCTTCATCGTGGCGTACGCGATCATCGTGGCCGGGTTCGCCGCCCTGCCTCACGTCACCGGCAACTCGATTCAGCGGGTCCGCGTCTTCCTCGACGGGCTGGTGGGCGCGGTGTCGATCGCGGCCCTCGTCTGGCTCGGGCTGCTCGAAGGCGTGCTCCGGGAACTCTCCGGGACGCCGACCTGGGAGCGCTGGCTCGGAGCCGTCTATCCCCTCATCGACATCGTCGGCCTCGTCGTGGTGATGATCGTCACGATTCGCCGCACCCACCTGCGCTTCGACAGGCGGCTCTGGTTGTTCGGGGCCGGCCTCCTCGCCCAGGCCCTCGCCGACGTCTCCTTCCTGGTGTCGGGGGTGGGGCGCTCGTTCGAAGAGGCCAAGCCGGCCTACCCGCTCTACCTGGTGGCGGCGTCCTTCTACCTGGCCACGGCGCTCAACCTGCATCGTGCCCCCAGCGCCCGTGAGTACCCGGAGCGGGCGGTGCCCTGGTGGGCGATGGTTGCCCCCTACGGCACCGCCGTGCTCATGGCCGGGTTGCTCGTCAGCAGGATGTGGAACGCCGACTTGAGCGGCACCGATCGCACCCTGCTCTTCGCCGCGCTCTTCGTGGCGGTCCTGGTGGTGGCGCGACAGGTGGTGGCTATCCGGGAGAACCGGCAACTGGTGGAGCGGCAGCGCGGCGATCTGGTGTCGTCGATCTCCCACGAGCTGCGCACCCCGCTCACGTCGGTGGTGGGGTTCCTCAGCCTGATGATGGAGGTGAAGGACCAGCTCGACATCGAGGAGTGGCAGGAGATGGCGGGCCTCGCCTATCAACAGGCCTCCTACATGGCGCGCATCGTCTCCGACCTCATCATGCTGGCCCGCGGCGATCCCGGCGAGATGCAACTCGACGAATCGGTGCTGGTGGTCCGAGATCAGATCGATCGGGCGACACGCATGGTCGAGTCGGCGTCGAGGGGCACCACCGTGCAATGCCCGGACGACATGATGGCGGTGCTCGACGGGGACCGGCTCCAGCAGGTGCTGCTCAACCTGATCTCGAACGCGGTGCGCTACGGAGGTTCCCGGCGCTTGGTGCGTGCCGGGCGCGCCGGACATGATCTCGTCATCGAGGTCCACGACGACGGGCCGGGCGTTCCCCGCAAGAACCAGCTCATGATCTGGGAGCGTTTCGAGCGCGGCGTCAACCGCTTCAACGCCAGCGCCCCGGGCTCGGGGATCGGGCTGGCGGTGGTGGCGGCGGTGGTGGCCGCCCACCGCGGCGCCGCCAGCTACCGGCGCTCCGAGGTGCTCGGCGGCGCCTGCTTCGAGATCACGTTCCCGGGCCGGATCATCGAGGTCGAGGAGGAGGAGAGCGGGCCGCCGGAGGCGGAGGCCCGGGCCAACTGAGGCGCCGCGCTCAGATCTTCTCGAAGCCGAGGTGGTCTCCGGCTCCCACCACCCGCACCGTATCGCCGTCCCGGTAAACGCCTTCGAGCAGCTCGAGGGCGAGCGGGTCGCCGATGGTGCGCTGCATGAGCCGTTTCAGAGGCCGGGCGCCGTAGCTCGGGTCGTATCCCTCGGAAGCCAGCCAGTCGGCCGCCTCCGGGGTCAGCTCGAGATCGATGCGCCGCGCCGCCAGCCGTGCTCGCAGGTGCCCGAACTGGATGTCGACGATGCGGCGCAGGTCGTCCCTGGTCAGACGGGCGAAGACGACGATGTCGTCGACCCGGTTGAGGAACTCGGGCCGGAAGTGGCTGTGGACCGCCTTCATCACCCTCTCCTTCACCGCGGCGTCGGGGAGATCCGGGTCGATGAACTCGGATCCCAGGTTCGACGTCATGATCAGCACGGTGTTGGTGAAGTTGACCGTGCGGCCCTGGCCGTCGGTGAGGCGTCCCTCGTCCAGCACCTGGAGCAGGGCGTTGAAGACCTCGGGGTGGGCCTTCTCGACCTCGTCGAGCAGCACCACCGAATAGGGCCGGCGCCGTACCGCTTCGGTGAGCTGGCCGCCCTCGTCGTATCCGACGTAGCCGGGAGGGGCGCCGATGAGGCGGCTCACCGAGTGCTTCTCCATGTACTCCGACATGTCGATGCGGACCATCGCCCGCTCGTCGTCGAAGAGGAACTCGGCGAGGGCGCGCGCCAACTCGGTCTTCCCGACCCCGGTGGGGCCGAGGAAGATGAACGAGCCGATGGGACGGTCGGGGTCGGCGAGCCCGGCCCGGCTGCGGCGCACCGCGTTGGCAACCGCGGTCACCGCTTCCTCCTGCCCGACGACCCGGGCGTGCAGGTGGGCTTCGAGCCGCACCAGCTTCTCGACCTCTCCCTCCATGAGGCGGGAGACCGGGATGCCGGTCCAGCGGGCTACCACCTCGGCGATGTCCTCCTCGTCGACCTCCTCCTTGAGCATGGTGAGGTCTGCCTGCAGTTCGGCCAGACTCTCCTGGTTCGCCACGAGCTGCTTCTCGAGCTCGGGGAGCGCGCCGTAGCGGAGTTCGGCGGCGAGCTGCAGATCGCCGCCGCGCTCGGCGCGTTCGGCTTCCGCCCGTTGCTCCTCGACCTGCTGCTTGGTGGCGCGGATGGCGTCGATCCGCTCCCGCTCCAGCTGCCAGTGGGCGGTGAGGCGATCCAGCTCCTCACCGAGGTCGGCCAGCTCCTGCTCGATGGCCCCCAGCCGCTCCAGGGACGCTGCATCCGTCTCCTTGGTGAGGGCGTTCTTCTCGATCTCGAGCTGGCGGCGGCGCCGCTCCAGCTCGTCGATCTCCTCCGGCATCGAGTCGATCTCGATGCGGAGCCGGGAGGCCGCCTCGTCGATGAGGTCGATCGCCTTGTCGGGCAGGTTGCGGGCGGTGATGTAACGATCCGACAGCACCGCGGCGGCGATCAAGGCGGAGTCGGTGATGCGAACCCCGTGGTGCACCTCGTACCGCTCCTTGAGCCCGCGCAGGATGCCGATGGCTTCCTCGACGCTGGGGGGCTCGATGAGGATCGGCTGGAAACGGCGCTCCAGGGCGGCGTCCTTCTCGATGTGCTTGCGGAACTCGTCGAGCGTGGTGGCACCGATCATGCGCAGCTCACCGCGCGCCAGCATCGGCTTGAGCATGTTGGAGGCGTCCATCGAGCCTTCGGCGGAGCCGGCGCCCACGATGGTGTGCATCTCGTCGATGAAGGTGATGATGCCGCCGGCGGCCGCGGCGATCTCGTCGAGGACCGCCTTGAGGCGCTCCTCGAACTCGCCGCGGTACTTGGCCCCGGCCACCATGGCGCCGAGGTCGAGGGCGACGATGCGCTTGTTCTTGAGACCCTCGGGGACGTCGGCGTCGACGATGCGCTGGGCGAGGCCCTCCACCACCGCGGTCTTACCGACGCCGGGCTCGCCGATCAGCACCGGGTTGTTCTTGGTACGGCGGGACAGCACCTGGATGACACGCCGGATCTCGTCGTCACGGCCGATGACCGGGTCGAGCTTGCCCTGCCCGGCGAGCTGTACGAGATCGCGTCCGTACTGCTCGAGCGGCGCCAGGGTGTCCTCGGGGTTCTGACCGGTGACCCGCTGGCTGCCGCGTACCTCGGCGAGCGCGGCGAGGGCGGCGTCAGGGGTGAGGCCTTGATCACGCAGGAGCCGGCCGACCTCGGTGGCGGACTCCGCCAGCGCCAGCAGCAGGTGTTCGACGGAGACGTATTGGTCCTTCATCGTTCGCATCTGCTGCTCGGCCGCCTCGAGCACGGCCACGGTCTCGGGGGAGAACGTGACCTCGCCGGCATCGCCGTAGACCCGGGGGACACGCTCCAGGGCAGCGCCCACCGCGGCGCGTAGCTCGGCCGGGTGAACGGAGAGCTTGGCGAGGAGGGGGTAGACGATGGTGTCGGGCTGGCCGAGCAGTGCCTCGAGGAGGTGGGCGGGGCCGACGTGCTGATGGCTGCTCCCGGCGGCTCCGTCGCGGGCAGCCAGGATGGCCTGCTGTGCCTTCTGGGTGAAACGATTGATGTCCATACGATCCTGCAATCCTGCGAACGACACTGCTAGAGACAACGCCGATACTAGCATCGATATGCCAAGAAACCTTAGTGTCTTACTATCAGATCAGGAGACCGATGCGGCAGTTCTTCGATCGGGGCGGATGGTGGGTCGTCGGGCAGTTCCTGTTGTTCGGCCTCATCGCGGTCGCCCTCGCCGTCACCGGTGGTGATCCCCCGGTGTGGCTCGCCGTTACCGGCGCCGTGGCCGCGATCGGTGGCACGGCCATGGGCGTGTCCGCCGCCTGGCAGATCCGGCGCCAGATCTCGGCGCTGCCGGTGCCGCAGCCGGGGGCTCCCCTCAACCGGCGCGGTGCCTTCCGCCTGGTGCGGCATCCGATCTACGGGGCCCTGGTGCTGGGAAGCACCGGGCTGGCGGCGATGGACGCCAACGCCCTCGCCCTCGCCGGCAGCGTGGCGTTGCTGTTCCTGTTCGAGGGAAAGACCCGGCTCGAGGAGCGCCTCCTCACCGCCCAGTACCCCCAATACGGCGCCTACCGGCGGAAGGTGCCACACCGGCTCCTGCCCTGGCTGCTCTGAGGCTCAGGGGTAGAAGCCGGCGATCTCCCCGGCGTCGTACACGGTCTCGCAGGGGATGCCGTTCCCGTCGGCGTCCATCCGGTTGGGCGCTCCCTCCAGCAGCCAGTAGGCAACCGCCGCCGCGTAGTCACCGCCGGCGGCGACGACGTCGCGGCAGAACAGCCCGGCGGTGGCGGGGGCGGGGGCGTAGAAGGCATCGATCTCGGCTGCCGGGTAGACCGTCTCGCACGGGATCCCGTTCCCGTCGGCATCCATCCGATCGGGCCGGCCGTCCTCCACCCAATACCCCACCGCCAGGGCGTAGTCGTAGCCGTCGTCTGCCAGGTCGGCGCAGAGCGGGGCGCCGGACGGCCTCGACTCGACGGTGGCGGTGAGGAACGCGTCCTGCCAGGCGGGCCGGTCGGGCGGATCGGTGTCGAGCAGCTCCCGCCATTCGTCGTCGTTGAGCCGCCCCAACTCCTCATCGCGCCAGAACTCGTAGTACGAATAGACCCCGCCGACGGCGAGCTGCATCTGCCCGGCATCGTTGGGCACCAGCACGTAGAGGCGGTCGATGCGGCCGGTGCCGATCTCGAGGTAGGCGAAGGAGCTGCGCATGATGTCGGCCACGATGGCGGCGTCGGTGTCGTCGGCCGAAGGAGCGCCCAGGTCGGGATCCCAATCGGACGTCTCCACCCACAGTCCCTCGAGAATGGAGCCGATCGCCTCCAGCCAGGCGTTGTCCTCCTCCGAGATGGGGAGGCCGGCCAGCTCGTCGTCGGCGATGCGCCCGAACCGCGCCAGCATGGTCCCGACGTCGTCGAGCATGCTGCTCATGTCGTCGACCGGGTCGATCAGGCCCCGGTCGGTGAGGCCGTCCTGAAGCAGGCCGACCGCCGCCGCCATGCGCTCGAAAGCGACCGGATTGGGCTCCACCCAGTGGCGGGGCGCCACCTCGGGCGGTTCGAAGCCGCCCTCGGCGGCGAAGGATTGCTTGGCGTAGAGGATCGTGTCGTGTTTCAGCTCGGCGTAGGAGCCGAGACCCGACTGCAGGTCCTTGGCGGCCCAGGTGTCGGTCTGCATGAACGGCGGGTACGCCTCATCGTGATCGACCCATACCGGCTCCAGCGCATACAGCCAGGCGTCGTAGACCGTCGCCGCCCAGTCGTCGGCGGTACGGTCGGCCAGCATCTCCCGCATCAGGTCGAGCTGCTCGTCGAAGTGCAGGTAGTCCGTCAGGTCCTGCTCCTCCAGGATGCGGTAGGCGAGGCTGGAGTCGAGAGCGGCCACCAGGTCGAGCGGGGAGGTGTAGGTGCGCATGTGATCGGGCTCGCCGACGTTGGGGTAGCGGAGCTGGTCGAAGACGAAGGAGTCGATGACGAAGCGGGCGCCCATGATCCGCACCGAGGCCGCCTCGGGATCGATGCCGACGGCACGGGTGGCAATCAGCGCCGCGGCGCCCTGCTCCGCCGCAGCCGTGGTGAGCAGGGTCGGATCCGCCTGCCAGCCGGGGGCCGCCGTGTCGGCGGCGGCGGCCAGCTCCTGGGGGGTGTAGTCGTCGGCCATGCCCACCAGGAAAGCGGTCGGCTCGTAGATGAGCCGCCAGCCCTCTTCCAGAGACGGGTCGGAGAGCAGGGCGCGGGAGACGAGGGCGCCGACTTGGATCGCCTCCGGCTCCTCGACCGGGAAGGCGGCCTGGCCCAGCAGCGACATGGCCCGGAAGTAGCGCTCGAGGTCGGCGTTGCGGGTGTAGTGCCCGCGCGGTTTGAACTGGGAGTAGTCGGTGCAACTCGCAACGGACACGAGTGGGTTGCACTCCCCGACGCCGACGGTGGGGGATTCGGTCAGCTCGGTGGCGGCGAGCGCCAGGGCGATCTCCTCCTGGGCGAGCGGGCCGATCGGTCCGACGTCGAGCCCGAGCAGGCCGGCGGCAGCCTCGGCGTATTGGGCGGCACGGTCGGCCTGGTCTGCCAGGGCGGTGCTCGCCAGCTCGTCCCGCTGGGCCCGGGTCGCCGTCACCAAACCGGAGACGACGTCTTCGAGGATGGGGAGCAGGGTGTACTGCTCCAGGTCGCGCAGCGCCTTGGAGAAGGCGAGGTGCATGAAGTGGTACCCGACGTCGGTGGTGACGAAGAACGTCTCGCCGCCGTACATGTAGCTGGCGTAGGCGTGCTGGAACTGGAGGAAGCCGGCGGGTTCGATGGCGGCGCCGTCGGTGAGCAGCTTGGCGGCGGTGTCCGGCTCCAGCTCCAGCCACTCTGGCATGAGCACGCCGTCGAGGTTCGAAGGGAGGTCGAAATCGAGTGCTGGCGAGGGCTCGCTCCGCAGCGGGATCGCTTCGAAGGCGGCGAAGGCCGGTAGCGCTCGGGGCAATCCGGCGATGCCGGCTCCGTCCGGTGGGGCGATGGTCGTGGTGGTGGAGGGCGCCGTCGTGGTCGTGCCGGCCGCGGCCGTGGTGGTGGTCGCCTCCGTCGACGTCGTGGTGTCCTCTGCGCCGCCTCCGGTACAGGCGGGCAGAAGCAGTATCAATGCGAGAAGGGCAATCCGGACGGATCTCATGCCAACCCCCGGGTCATGGCCGCCGAGCGCGACCGCGCCCCCATCATGCCACCAATTGCCACGGGTGCGCCGAATCCAGATTCCGGAGAGCTCGCCGGTGTCCGTCTGCCGCTACCGGCCGACGATCAACGGGTCGGACGCCCCGTTTCCGTCGACGTCGCCGCAGCCCGGAACGCCCGGGCCGGGGAGCTCCGCCGGGACGGTGAAGCCGAATCCATGCCACACCCAGGCGGCGGTGGCGACCACCGCCGGGTCGTGCAACTCGTCGAACGCCAGGGCGATCGAACCGTCACACGCCGCCACTGCGGCGACCGGCCGGAACAGGGTGCCCGCCACCCACACCGGAGTGAAACCGTCGGCGGCATAGACGCCGAGGTGGGCGCTGCGACCCGCCGCGTCCTCCCAATCCTGATCGGGTGCGGCGCGGTTGACCGGATTGGGGTGATACGGGCGGCGGAACGACACCACGAGCTCGGGATCGCCGTCGCCGGTCACGTCGCCGCGGGAGGCGGCGACGAGGTCGCCGCCCGTGAAGTGCTCCGCCAGCCCGGGCGGCGCAGCCGGGATCCGGGCCGGGACGTCCCGGACCAGCTGCCACCAGTCGAGGTCGAGCAGTGCCGCGTCCCCGGGCGGGAGGTCCCATGCGATCGGCCCGACCCGTTGCTGAGGATGCGCCGCGGTCCCGCTGCGGTAGGCGATCACCCCGCCGGCGTCGGCCAGGATTTCGAGCACGCCCCCGGTTTCGGTGACGTCACGTTCCTGGTCGAAGAGGAAGTTCCCGAGGCTGGTGGCGACCACCGCCGGCCGGTCGCCCGGCAGCACCGAGATCGGTTGGGTGACGTGGGAGCCGTGGCCCCACACGACGTCGGCCCCCCAGGAGACGACGTCGCCGGCGAGTCGCTCCATGCCCGGATCCGTCTCCGGGAGGTATTCGATGCCGCCGTGGAGGGAGACGACGACGACGTCGGCGGCGGTGCGGGCCGCCCTGACCCGCCGTTCCACGTCCTCGCCGATGTAGGGGGCGACGCCGGCCGTGGTGGCGGTGGCGGCGAGCCCCTGTCGGGTGGCATCGAAGGCCAGGAAGGCAACGGTGACACCCTCGACCTCGATGAGCAGAGGTGCGGCGGCGGCGTCGTCGTCGGATCCACCGCCCACCACGCGCATCCCGGCCGCCTCGATCGCCTCGACGGTGTCGGTGACCGACGCCGGTCCGGCGTCCCCGGCGTGGTTGTTGGCGATCGCGGCGACGTCGAACCCGGCCGCCGCCAGGAGCCCGGCCGTGGCGGGATCGGCCTCGAGGGCGTTCGGGTTCTCTGCGAGGTGGGGCCGGGTGGTGAGCGGCGACTCGAGGTTGGCGGCTGCCACGTCCGCCCCGGAGACGGTGTGGCGGATGTGCTCGAAGACGCCGTCCGGGTCGGCGGCGGCCACCGGCGCCACGCCCCGGCCGAGCATGACGTCACCCACCAGCAGGATGTGGGCCACTCCCGCCGCTTCGGGTGGCGTGTCCGGGGTGGTCGTCGTGGTGGTGGCGGCGGTCGTGGTGGTGGGAACGGCGGGCGAGGTGGTCGTGCTGGTGCCGTCCGGCACGGTGCCGGTGGTGCACCCTGCCGCCAAGCCCGCGACGACCACCGCGGCGAGGAGGCGGCGCGGTCTCACCTGCGCCTCCCCGTCGCTGCCGAGCGGTGAAACGCCACGGCCGGCTCGCGAGTCCAACCCGCGAGTACTGTCGGGAAGTCCGACCCGAGGAGGAGTGGGATGAGGAAGATCTTCGACGAGTTCAAGGACTTCGCCTTCAAGGGCGATCTGATCACACTGGCCGTCGCGTTCGTCATGGCGATCGCCTTCGGGGCCGTCATCGGCGCGGTGGTGGATGACTTGGTCATGCCGATCGTGGGCATCATCTTCGGTGAGCCGAGCTTCAATGGTCTCACGTGGACGATCAACGACTCGATCATCTACTGGGGGAGCTTCGTGTCCGCCGTCGTCAGGTTCCTGGCGATCGCTTTTGGCGTGTTCTTCTTCGTCGTCAAGCCGTACACCATGTTCCGGGCGCGGATGAGCGCCGGTGAGGAGCAGGCCCCGGCCCCGTCCGAGGAGATCCGGCTGCTGACCGAGATCCGCGACGCGGTGCGCCGCCAGCCGTAACCCGCCGGTCACTCACCGCGGCGCGGCTCTCCGGACCGGGGGTCACGGCCGCGCCGCCGCCAGCGGCGCCAGGAGGCGCTCCAGCTCCGTGTGGAGCTTCGCGACCGCCTCCCGGTCCCACCTACCCGGGTCGTCGCGAAGGAACGAGGTGTGGTCGACCCGGTTGTCGAACACGGCCACCGGGAGGTTGTGGCGCTCACCGGAGGTGGTCGTCACCGCGAGGTGGGTGCCGCCTCCCTGGTCCCGCAACCACATGAGGTCGTCGACGCCGTAGTCGTGGCGCAGCACCGGCTCCGGCACCCCGTGATGAAGGATCGAGGCGTCGCCCTCGATCCCGGGCCGGGCCCGCTCCCGGTTGCGGCGCCGGCTCTCCTCGGGGGTCACCCAGACGTAGAGCACCGCGGCCCGGTCCAAAATCCGGGGGGACAGCAGCCCGAGCGAGGAGCGGTATCCGTAGGGAGCCGACAGGGGCATCCACGCCCCCTCGGGTCCGCCGCGGGCGAACTCGATGATCACGGTGTGTCCGGCGAGGCTGGGGGCGGCCTGACGAAGCTTCTGCCGGAGCAGCGCCGCCGCCTCTTCTTCGATCGCCACCTCGAGATCGTGACGAAGGCCGGCCGGGACAGCATCGAGGAAGGGATCCGCCCCGGCGTTGCCGCGGGCCCGATCCAACCGGCCCAGCAGCCACGGTGCGGCCCGCACCGGATGCGCCAACGGCCGGGTCAGGTCGGCATAGTCCTCGTCGAGGAGCAGGGTGAGCGTTTCCCAGTCGCGCGGATCCTGCATCGGGTCGGTGTCGGAGGCGAAGAACACGGGATCGTGGCCCCGGCTGTGCAGCTCGTGTGAGATCCGTCGCATCAGGTGGACGTAGGGGTAGTCGTCGAGCTGCCGGGTCGGCCCGACGTGGAGGTCACGACGGGCCACCTCCGGATCGAGGTGCTCCAGGTAGCGGCGGATCTCCGACTTGCCCGAGGCCGGAAGGGCCAGCAGCAGCAGGATGTCGAGGACGTCGGCGGTCACCAGGGCACCCTAGAGCACCACCCGCAGCCGGGCGACGGCCCGGGGGCGCCTTCGCCGAGTACCCTCTCGGCGATGATTCCGCTGCGCATCGTCGAGAGTGAGCGAGAGGGCTTCGACCAGCCGGTCGTCGAGTTGTGGCGGGACGACGAGTTCATCGGGATGGTCTTCTGGGACGAGGACGTCGTCGTGGTTCAGATCTACCCCGACGACGCCGGAGACGTCCACGACCTCGAAGCGCGGGACCTGATGCGGGTGCTCGAGCTGGCGGAACGGATCGTCGCCCCCGACGAGTACTCGGACGACGAACAGGGCGACTTCGAGATCCGGATCGCCCCGACGGACGGAGGCGACGGGTGGGGGAACGAGGACCCGGCGACGCTGCAGCTCGTGGCGGAGTTCGACCCGCAGGCCGCCCACCGCACCGCCGACGGCGAGGGGTTCTTCCCGCTCGGGGTGGCCGAAGCCTTCATCGAGCGCTGCGAGGAAATCGGGCTGGCCGTGGTCGAGATGGAGGGGTTCGATCTGGAGGGGGAGGCCCTGGTGCCCCGCCCCAACCTCAACCTGACCGTCCGGGCCCCCGGCATCGACGAGTGGAGTCTGTTCCGGTCCGTCGCCAACGGCCAGGCGCGCGACACCCTGGCCTCGTGGCGGCCGCGGCCGACGTTGGTGGTCGCTTTTGTGGTCCAGGAACCCGGCGGCGACACCTTCGTGGCGTAGCCGGAAACCGTTCCGGGGGCGGCCGGCGGTCAGCCGGGGTCGGACGGGTACCCCTGGTGACGCAGGCGCCGAATGATGGTGACGATCTCGTCGACCCGGTTGGCGGCATCGTTGCTGAGGCCCAGCTCGTAGGCGGGGAGGTGGCCGATCGCGGCGGCCAGCGGGAAGAGCTGGGCCAGGGTCGGGCCGTCGGTGGCAACGGCGCAACTCCCGACCACCGTCTGTACCACCGTGGGGGGATCGCCGCCGGACACCACCCCGCGGGGTTGGTCGTGGTGGCGGGGGAGCACGGCGGCGGCAACGGGAAAGAAGCCGCGGCCCATCACCTCGGTGCCCAGCTCGTAACGACGGCGTGGATCGCCCATCAGTTCCCGTCCCGGCGCCGGAACCCCGGCGACCAGCTCCCCGGGAACCGCCGGCGGTTTCGGGATCCCACTCACCTCGGGACCCGTCGGCCCCATCCGGATCGCGACGTGATCGTCGGAAAGGATGCGCCAGCCGTCCGCGAGGGCGGCGTAACAGGTGGTCGACTTGCCTTGGCCGCTGGTACCCAACACCAGGAGGGCGGCGCCGTCACGTCCCACTGCCGCGGCGTGGAGCAGGTAGCGGTCCTGTGCCGCTAGCAGGTGCCCCATCACCCAGAGGAACACGCGGCGGAACACGAACCAGCTGTTGGTGGTGGGCCCCCCGATCACAGCTTCGGTGCCGGCGACCCGGGCCGTCACCCCGCCGGCATGGCGCAACCAGAGCCCGTCGGGACGGGTCCACACGTCGACGTCGTCGTGGGCCTGATCCGGGGCGCCGTCCGGGGTGGGGGGCGCCGCGGTGCCGAAGATCACCGAGATGACGGGTTCGAGGTCGGTCGGCGGTTCGAGGCCCAGCATCGAAGCCATGGCAGCCGCCCGGTCGGGTGTGACGCCGGTGAAGCGGGTGGCGACGCCGGCGACTTCGATGGTGCGGCCCGTCAGGAACGCTGTCGTGATCGAATCCATCGGGCCAGCATGGTATCGGGCGGCCGGGTCGGCGGGTTTCCCCGATTGCCTAGCTAAATGTGGGCTAGCCGACTCAGGAATTCTTTCCCCTGGCGGCTTCGATCCATACACTTCCGCCGTACCTTTGCTCGGGAACCGAAAGGAGGGGAGGCATGAGCTACCAAGCTCCGGCGATCGTCGATCGCCAGGCAGTCGAGGGTCTGATGATCGTTCTGGTCCAGGGCAGCGACTTGGCCGCGACCAGGTAGGCGCTCATCGCCGTCGTGTGACTCCCGGGCCGCGAGGGGTGGGCAATTCCTCACATGGCCTGGGCGTCATTCGTTCTAGGGGGACGTCAGCAGGGAGGCAGGAAGATCGTGAAGTACGAAGCTCCGATGATCGTCGATCGCCAAGCGGTCGAGGGTCTGATGATCGTTCTGGTCCAGGGCAGCGATTTCAACATCCCCAACTAGGCGCTCGTCGCCGTCGTGTGACTCCCGGGCCGCGAGGGGTGGGCAATTCCTCACATGGCCTGGGCGTCATTCGTTCCAGGGAGACGTCAGCAGGAAGGCAGGAAGATCGTGAAGTACGAAGCTCCGATGATCGTCGAGCGCCGGACCGTCGCCGGTTTGCTCGTCGACAACCAGATCTCGAGCGACCAGATCCTCAGGTTCTAGGTTCCGCCCGGTCGCGATCCAGGCGAATCCCGAGAGTGCAGTGGCGCCTGATCTACTCGAAGAGGCGGCGACGACGAACGTCGGGAAGGTTGCGGCGGGTCCGCACCGTCACCGTGTGCACCGTCCCCTCGTCGGGGACCGGGCGGCCACTGTGCCGGATCTCGGCCTCGCCGAGCAGACGACGCAGCCGGTCCACCTGGCCCCGCAGCCGCCGGTTCTCCTCCTGCAGGTCGAGGATGCGGCGCACCCCCTCGAGGTTGACGCCGCGTGACGTCAGCTCCTGGATGAGGCCCAGTCGCTCCAGATCCTCGTCCGAGTAGCGGCGGGTGCCGCCCGGGGTGCGGAAGGGCTCGATCAGCCCTTTGCGCTCGTAGATGCGGAGGGTCTGGGGATGCACCCCGGCCAACTCGGCGGCAACCGAGATGATGTAGACCGCACTGTCCTTCTGCGCCATCGTTCACACCCCCAGGTGTGCTCTCGGGTTCTCGCCCGGATGCTCGTCACGCAGCCGCTTGAGAACGGTCTTCTCTTCGTCGGTCAATTCGGTGGGCACCACAACCTCCACGGTGACCAGGAGGTCGCCCTTGCTGCCATCGGCCGCCTCGATCCCCTGTCCCCGCACCCGGAAGGTCTTCCCACTCGGGGTGCCGGCCGGGATCCGGAGCCGAACGGAGCCGGCCAGGGTCGGGACCTTGATGTCGGCTCCCAGGGCCACTTCGGGGTATGTGACCGGGACGGTGAGCGTGAGGTTCTTTCCGGTGCGGCCGAAGACGGGATGGGAGGCGACCCGGACCGTCACGTAGAGATCTCCGGGCGGGCCGCCATTGGCCCCCGTTCCGCCCTTGCCCTTGATCCGGATCCGGGCGCCGTTCGCCACGCCCTTCGGGATCTTGACCTTGACGACCTGGCCGTTGAGGTTGAGGGTTTTCGTCGCTCCCCCGATCGCCTCGTGGAAGGTGAGCCCGATCTCCGACGAGAGATCCTGGCCCGGGCGCGGACGCCGGGTGCCGGTGCCGCCGGCCCGGCCGAAGAGATCTCCGAGGCCGCCGAACAGGTCGAAGGGCGATCCACCGCCCCCGCCGAGGAGATCCTCGACCCGCACGTACTGCTGGTCGCCGCTGGGCCCGCCCACGAAGTAGCCCATGTCGCGGACGTGGTCGTACTCCTTGCGGGTTTCCTCGTCACCGAGCACCTCGTAGGCCTCGTTCACTTCCTTGAAGCGGGTCTCGGCGTCCAGATCGCCGGCGTTGGCGTCGGGGTGGAATCGCTGGGCGAGCTTGCGGTAGGCCTGCTTGATCTCTTTGGCGGACGCGCTCTTCTCGACGCCGAGCACGGCGTAGTAGTCGGTGTCGAGCCATTCCTTCCTCATGACCTTCACGCGTGCTCCACGGTCACCAGGGCCGGCCGGATGACACGACCCCGCAGGGTGTATCCGCGCCGCAGCTCCCGGACGATCAGCTCGCTCTCTCCTTCCTTGCTCGGTCCGGCGACCGCCTCGTGGACGGCCGGGTCGAAGGGGACGCCGTCGGCCGGAATGGGGGCGAAGCCCTCTCCGGCGAGTGTCTCGATCAGGCGATCGTGGGTCGAGCGGAGCCCTTCGAGGATGGACGCCTCGGCCGCCGACGCGGCCTCGTAGCCGAGGGCGGCGTCGAAGCTGTCGAGCGTCGGCAGCAGCCGCTCGATGAGCCGCTGCGAGGCCCGTAACGCCATGTCGGCGTGGTCGCGCTCGGTTCGCTTCCGGTAGTTGTCGAACTCGGCCGCCACCCGCTGCAGCGTGTCCAGGTACTCACCGGCCTCGGCACGCGCCTCGGCGACGGCGGTCAGCAGCCGTGGCACGGCATCCGCCGGGTCCTTGGGAAGATCCAGCCCGAGGTCGGCGGCGCTGGCCGCACTCGGCGCGGGCTCGACGACCTCGAGCTCGGCGCCGCCGATCGGCTCCTCGTCGCCGAGGAGATCGTCCAAGGCCTCGTCGGGGGTGGGGACGTGGTCTTCCGGCAATGCGGTGTGCTCACTCAAGTCGTTGCGGCGAGGAGGGCTCAACCTTCCTCGCCTTCCTCCACGATCTCGGCTTCGACAACGTCGTCGCCGTCGCCCGGCGCCTCACCGGCCGACTCGGACTCGCCGGACGTCTGCGAGGCCTCGTAGATCCTCTGGCCAAGGATCTGGGAGGCGGTCAGCGTCTCCTGGGTGGCCTTGGTCAGCTCTTCGGTGGCGGCGTCGTCGCTGAGCAGCTTGCGCAGCGCCGTGATCTTGTCCTCGATCTCGGCCTTCTCGTTGTCGCTGAGCTTGGAGCCGTGCTCGCCGAGCATCTTGTCGGTCTGGTAGGCGACGTGATCGGCCTGATTCCTCGCTTCGGCGTGCTCCCGCCGCTGGGTGTCCTCGTTGGCGTGCTCCTCGGCATCGTGCACCATGCGCTCGATCTCGTCCTGGACCAGTGCGGTGCCGCCGGTGATCGTCACCTGCTGCGACTTGCCGGTCCCCAGATCCTTGGCGGACACCGAGACGATGCCGTTGGCGTCGATGTCGAAGGTGACCTCGATCTGCGGCACGCCCCGCGGGGCGGGAGGGATCCCGGGCAGCTTGAAGCGCCCCAACGACTTGTTGTCGCTGGCCATGGTCCGCTCGCCCTGCAGCACGTGGATCTCGACCTCGGGTTGGGCGTCGGCCGCCGTGGTGAAGATCTCGCTGCGCCGGGTCGGGATGGTCGTGTTGCGCTCGATCATGCGGGTGAAGACCCCGCCCTCGGTCTCGACGCCGAGCGTCAGCGGCGTGACGTCGAGGAGGAGGATGCCCTTCACGTCTCCCTTGAGCACGCCGGCCTGGACGGCAGCGCCAAGAGCGACGACCTCATCCGGGTTGACGCCCTGATGAGGGTCCTTCCCGGCGAGTTCACGCACCAGGCTCTGGACCGTGGGCATGCGGGTCGATCCACCAACCAGGATCACGTAGTCGATGTCCTCGACCTTGACCCCTGCGTCCTTGATGGCCTGCTTGAACGGGGCGCGGGTGCGCTCCACCAGATCCTCGGTCATGTGCTCGAACTCGGCGCGGCTCAAGGTCTGCAACATGTGGATCGGGCCGCTCGAGGTGGCGGTGATGAACGGAAGGTTGATCTCGGTCTCGGCCACCGACGACAGCTCGATCTTGGCCTTCTCGGCGGCTTCCTTGAGCCGGGTGAGGGCCATCGGGTCGGCGGCGAGGTCGACTCCGTGCTCGTTCTTGAACTGCTCGACCAGCCAATCGATGATGCGCTGATCCCAGTCGTCACCGCCGAGGTGGGTGTCACCGCTGGTGGACTTGACCTCGAAGACCCCCTCGCCGATCTCGAGCACGGAGACGTCGAACGTCCCGCCCCCGAGGTCGAAGACGAGGATCTGCTGGTCGTGGCTCTTGTCGAGGCCGTAGGCGAGGGCCGCCGCGGTCGGCTCGTTGACGATGCGGAGCACCTCGAGCCCGGCGATCTGGCCGGCTTCCTTGGTGGCCTGACGCTGGGCGTCGCCGAAGTAGGCGGGCACGGTGATGACCGCTTCGGTGATGGTTTCCCCGAGGAACGCCTCGGCGTCCCGCTTCAGCTTCTGGAGGATGCGGGCCGAGATCTCCTGTGCGGTGTAGGTCTTGCCAGCGATCTCGGTGGACCAGTCGGTGCCCATGTGCCGTTTGACCGACCGCACCGTGCGATCAGGGTTGGTGATGGCCTGCCGCTTGGCTTGGTCACCGACCAGCACCTCTCCGTTCTTGGCGAAGGCGACGACGGAGGGGGTCGTCCGGTGGCCTTCGGCATTTGCGATGACTCTCGGCTCGCCGCCTTCGAGGGTCGCGACGACGGAGTTGGTGGTACCGAGATCGATGCCGACCGCTCGTCCCATGGCTGTAGCTCCTTGCTCGTGAATCCTTCTGAGTTGATACACAGTGTATAACCTGAGTGCATCATTGTCATATTCCGTTTTCTCATTCTCGCTAGCGGTTCGGTGGCGAACCGGCTACGGTCGATTCACTCAGGAGAAGGACCCGGGGACCGCCGGACGGGCCCGGGACATCGGAGGTTGGTGTATCGAGATGAGCCAGGTACAGGGGGACGGTCTTCCACGGCCGTGGGTCCCCGTCGGGGTGTGGTGGCTGCTCGTCGCCTGGCTCATCCTCGCCGTCACCACCGTGGTGTGGGCGATCCCCCACGAGGAGCAAGATCTTCAGACCCGTGCCGAGCGGGCCCTGGCGGAGGCCGGCCTCCCGGTCATGGTGGACTTCGCCGGGCGTGACGCCACCCTGTCGGGAACCGTCGATTCACTCGACGGGCCGGAGCGGGCCGTAGAGGTGGTCGAGGCCGTCACCGGGGTGCGGCGCGCCGTCGGCGACGTCGAGGTTGCCGCCGAACCCGAGCCGCTGCGTGATCCCACCGTCACCGTGACGATCGCCGACGGGCAGATCACGCTCTCGGGTCTGGTGCCGAGCCAGACGACCAGCACCGCCATCGTGGCCGCCGCCGTGGGCCAATTCGGGGCGGACGCCGTCACCAACGAGGTCACGGTGGCCGAGGACGTGGCGACGGCCGATTGGCTCGACCTGGTCGGGGAGGCCATCGCCGATCTCGGCCCACTCGGCAACGGCAGCGCCACCTTCGACGTGACGGGGGTCACCCTCACCGGCGTGGTGGGATCGGCCGACGCGGTCGACTCGCTGCAGATGTCCATGGAGTTGCTCTTCGGCGACGAGGTGGTGGTGAGGAACCGGCTCAGCGTGGCGGCCCGGTCCTCCCCGACGCTCCAGGCGTCCGCCGCGGAGGACCGGGTGGAGTTGAGCGGGACCATGCCGGATCAGGCAAGCGTCGACGCCCTCGTGACCGGCGCCATCGGTGTCCACGGCAGCGACGGTGTCACCAGCTCGCTGGTGGTCGGCGACGTGGGATCACCGGAGTGGTTGCCCCGGCTGCCCGACCTGTTCGGCGCAGTCGGCGGTCTCGATTCCTGGACTGCGGCCGTGGAGGGCGGCCATCTCACCGTGACCGGGTTCGGCGCCGACCAGGCGGCGGTGAACGCCGCCTCCGCGGCGCTCGACGCCCTCGTGCTGCCGGGCCTCGACCTCGCGGCGAGCGTGGAGATCGATCCTTCCGCATTGGCCGCCACGCTCACCGATCTCGCCGCCGGGACGGTGACCTTCGAGCCCGGCACCGGCACGATGTCGCCGTCGTCCAGCGACGTCCTCGACGAGATCGCCGCCATCCTCCTCGCCAACCCGTCGACCTCGCTGACGGTGGAAGGACACACCGAGGATCTCGGAAACGCCGCCTCCGCGGTCGACGTGTCCCGCCGGGAGGCGAACGCGGTGGCCGACTACCTGGTGGCGGCCGGGGTGGATCCGGCGCGCCTCAGCACAATCGGATACGGTTCGAATAGGCCCGTAGCCGACAACGCCACCGCGGCGGGCCGTGACCGTAACCGAAGGGTCGAGTTCAGCGTTCGAGAGGGAGATGGATAGATGCAGGGGACGGGCTATGCAATCGGCGAGGTGATCATCTTCCTCGTCATCTCGGCGATCATCGGATTCGGTGTCGGCTGGCTGCTGGGTCGGTGGACGCAGCGCACCTTGGCGGGGATGGAGGTCGAAGACCAGCTCACCGCCGAGCGGGAGCGAACCCGGCAGATGGAGGCCCGCCTCGGCGAGCGCAGCCGCGACCTCGACGGGGTGCGCACCGAGTTGAGCCGTGCCAAGCGCCTCCTCGCTGCCTCGTCCCTCGACATGTCCCTGGGGGAGCAGCTCGTGGACGCACAGGAGCGGGTGAGCCGGCTCGAAGCCGAAGGGCAGGGGAAAGACGCCGAGATCGAACGGCTCACCGCGGCGGTCGCCGAGCTGGACCAGGCCCGGGAGCGGATCGGCCGCCTCGAGGAGGAGCTGACGGTACGCGGCGCCGAGCTGGACCAGGCCCGGGAGCGGATCGGCCACCTCGAGGAGGAGCTGACGGTTCGCGGCGCCGAGCTGGACCAGGCCCGGGAGCGGATCGGCCACCTCGAGGAGGAGCTGACGGTACGCGGCGCCGAGCTGGAAGCAGCCCGGTCCCGGGTCGGAGAGCTCGAGGCCGGTCTCGCCGCCGCCACCGAGCCGGAGCCGGTGGTGGAGGAGCCGGTGGCCGAGGAGCCGGTGGCCGAGGAGCCGGTGGTGGAGGAGCCGGTGGTGGAGGAGCCGGTGGTGGAGGAGCCGGTGGTGGAGGAGCCGGTGGCCGAGGAGCCGGTGGCCGAGGAGCCGGTGGCCGAGGAGCCGGTGGCCGAGGAGCCGGTGGTGGAGGAGCCGGTGGTGGAGGAGCCGGTGGTGGAGGAGCCGGTGGCCGAGGAGCCGGTGGCCGAGGAGCCGGTGGCCGAGGAGCCGGTGGCCGAGGAGCCGGTGGCCGAGGAGCCGGAGCCCCTGTTCTGTGAGGCGCCCACCCCCGAGGAAGTCGCCGCACTGCCCGACAAGGAGGAGGCGACCGCCCGTGTCGCCGAGATCGCGGCCCGCACCGCCGGTGAGGGTCCGGTCTCCGACGACGATCTCAAGCGGGTCCACGGGATCGGGCCCAAGCTGGAGCGGCTGCTCAAGGACATGGGGATCACCAGCTACCGCCAGATCGCCGGCTTCCGTGACGACGACATCGCCTACGTCGCCGTCGCCATCGAGTCGTTCCCGGGCCGCATCCAACGCGACGACTGGATGAGCAGCGCCGCCTCGGAGCATGAGAGGAAGTACGGGGAGCCGCCGCCGGAGGAGTGACTCCGCTCAGCCCTTGACGACGCCGAGCGGGACCAGGCGGGCCACCCGTGCCGCCAGCCCGGCCCGGTCGCACACGTCGACCACCTCGTCCACGTCCTTGTAGGCGTAGGGGGCCTCCTCCGACAGCAGCTTGATCGAGCCGGGTCGGACCGCCACCCCGGCCGCTTCCAGCTCGCGCTGCACCGCGGCGCCGGTCTTGGTGCGTTTCGCCGCGGTCCGGCTCATCACCCTCCCGGCGCCGTGGGCGGCGGAGGCGAAGGCGGGGTTGCCGGCGACCCCGCGTAGCACCCACGATGCCGTGCCCATGCTCCCCGGCACCAGCACCGGCTGGCCGTGGGGGCGCAGGTCGGCCGGGAGGTCGGGATGGCCCGGACCGAAGGCGCGGGTGGCGCCCTTGCGATGGACGCAGAGCCGCAGCTCCCGGTCGCCGATCTGGTGGGTCTCGAGCTTCGCCAGGTTGTGGGCGACGTCGTAGACGAGCCGCATGCCGGTGTCCTCCGTTGCGGCGCCGAGGGCGGAGGCGAAGGCGAGCCGGGCGGCGTGGGCCAGCACGTGGCGATTCGCCCAGGCGAAATTGGACGCCGCCGCCATCGCCGCCAGGTAGGCCGTGCCCTCGGGGGACTCGACGGGGACGCAGGCGAGCTGCCGGTCGGGGACCGTGATGCCGTGCCGGCCCATGGCGGCGCCCATGGGGCGGAGCTGATCGGTGCAGGTCTGATGTCCCAGGCCGCGCGAGCCGCAGTGGATCATCACCGTCACCATGCCGGCGGCGAGGCCGAAGGCGGCCGCGGCCCCCTCGTCGAAGACGCGGTCGACGACCTGGACCTCGAGGAAGTGGTTCCCGGCTCCGAGCGAGCCGAGTTGGGTGGAACCTCGCTCCAGGGCGCGGGGGCTGATCTGGTCCGGGTCAGCGCCCCGCGAGGTGCCCTGCTCCTCACAGCGTTCCAGATCCTCCTCCCAGCCGTAGCCGGCGGCCAGCACCGCGGCCGCCCCGTCCCGCAGCACGGACGCCAGCAGGCCCTTCCCGGCGATGGCGCCCTTGCCGAGGCCGCGGGGGATGGCGCCGTCCAGCGCGGCCATGATGTCGTCCCGGTGGGCCCGGAAGTCGGCGGCGGAGAGGGACGAGGCCAGCAGCCGTACCCCGCAGCAGATGTCGAAACCGACCCCTCCGGGCGAGACGACGCCACCGGCGGCGACATCGGTGGCGGCGACGCCGCCGATCGGGAACCCGTAGCCCCAGTGGATGTCCGGCATCGCCAGCGACGCCTCCACGATGCCGGGGAGGTGGGCGACGTTTGCCACCTGCCGCACCGCCTCGTCCCCGACCGCCTTGGAGAGGAGGGCCCGGCTGGCGAAGATCCTCCCCGGGACCCGCATCCCGTCCCGGGCCGGCAGCTCCCAGCTCACCTCCGAGATCTCCCGCAGCTCCATGCGGCAACTGTACGGGACGGCCCCGCGGGGGAGCCGTCAGACGTCGAAGACGATTTCGGCCTCCCACCCACCCGGTGTCTCGGTGACGTGGAGGCCGTGGTAGGTGACCGCCTTCACCGGGGGTCCCATCAGGGCGACGCCCTTCAGGGAAGCGCCCCGCGCCAGCATCCGCACCGCCACCTCGCCGCGGCCCGCCCGCCCCGTCTCGGCGGCGAAGTCGCAGAAGGCGAGATCGCCGGTCTCGCCCAGGTACAGCAGCTCGGCGAGCAGATCGACGAGCAGTTCCGACGGGTCGGGAGCGGTCACCTCGAAGGCGACCTCCCGCACCGGGTCGAGGGCGGCGACGTCGACCATGAGGTCGAACATGCCGTACGCCGCGTTCTCCAGCAACTCGCCGAGGCTCGCCCCGGAGACGGCGATGGCCACGTCGGCGGTGTGGGGCACGATGCGGTAGCGGGCCATCCCGGCAGCGTATCAACCGGCCGCGGGTGCGGCGGCGCCGTGCGGTGGCGGAATCGTTCGCCTCGTGCAGTACCGTACGAACCATGAGCGTCGCCTCGGTGCCGTTTGCCCTCGGGGAACGGATGACCCGGCTGGTCGTCCCCGAGCCGCACCAGACCATCTCGCCCCCGCTCCCCGACGGCACTCCACTGGAGCGAATCGCCGCCCTCCTCCGTCACGTCGCCGACTTCGTCGCCGCCACCGAGCACCCGGTCGTCTTCGCCGGTGACTGCATGACGAGCATCGGGGTCATCGCCGGCTTGGAACGCAAGGGCCTGTTCCCCACGGTCTACTGGTTCGATGCCCACGGGGACTTCAACACGCCCGAGACGAGCCCGTCGGGATACCTCGGCGGGATGCCGCTGGCGATGATCACCGGCCGGGGCGACCAGAGCCTGCTGGAGGCGGTGGAGCTCACCCCGGTTCCCGACGAACGAGTGGTGCTGTCGGGTGCCCGCGATCTCGATCCCGCCGAAGCAGAGGCGCTCGCCGCCTCGGGACTGAGTCGGCTCTCGGTCCACGACATCGCCCACGCCGTACCACCCGACGGACCCCTCTTCGTCCACCTCGACGTCGACGTCGTGAACCCCCACGAGATGCCGGCGGTGGACTACCCGGCCGGCGGTGGCCCCGGCGTCGCCGCGGTACGGGCCGCCATGATCCATCTCGCCGCCACCGACCGGGTGGTCGGGTTCTCGGTGGCGGCACCAAATCCGGATCTCGCCGGGGCCCCGGTCGCCAACGGCGCCACCCGCCTCCTGGCCGCCGCATTCCTGGCCGACGCCTAGCCTCGGCGGGTGGATCCCGCCGAATGCCGCCGCCGCTTCACCGCCGTGGCGGTCGCCCGCATGGCGACCTGTGGCGTCGCCGGCCCGCACCTCGTCCCGATCGTGTTCGCCATCGACGGCGACCGGGTGGTGAGCGCGGTCGACCACAAGCCGAAGCGGACCGTCCGGCTGCAACGACTCGCCAACATCGCCCGCGATCCCCGCGTCGCCCTGCTCGCCGACCACTACACCGACGACTGGGAGGCTCTGTGGTGGGTGCGGGCCGACGGCCGGGCACGGCTCGTCGAGGACCGGGTCGAGCGGGAACGGGCGCTCGACCTCCTGGCGAGCCGCTACCGGCAGTACCGGGAACGACGCCCCGGCGGGCCGGTGATCGAGATCGTGGTGGAACGCTGGGCGGGGTGGTCCGCCCGGTGACATCCGGCCGTCAGTCCTGCATCACATGGGCGACGGCGCGGGCGATGCGCCGGGCCCGGGTGTCGGGCCGCACCGCGTCGCTGATCCACACCAGGATTTCCTTGCGATGCGAGGGTGGGAGGGCGGCGAAGGCGTGGCGGGCGCCGGCGACCGACTCGAGGGCGGCGGCGAAGTCGTCGGGCACCGGCACCTCCCGTGACGTGGTGTCGGGCTGCAGCATGAACGACACCGTGTCCCCCACCCGAACCTGGAGGGCGGTGCGGACCTCGGCGTTGAGCAGAATCCGGTGCCGGCCGCCCCCCGCCGGCACCATCGTGGCCCGCAGCGGATGACCGTTGATTGTCCCCACCACCGGGATGTGGCCCTTGGCGCCGAAGGAGATGCTGACGTCGGATGGCACCGCGACCGCATAGTTGGCGCCCTGCCGGGTGACCTCGCCGCGGAAGCTCTTCGTCGTCGGCATGCCGCATTGTCGCAAACCGGGCCCGGCCGTGGCCGCCGAAACGCCGCCTTTCTCCCCGCGCGCCGGGTGCAGCTCCAACCATCGTGTACAGTCGGGAACACCGCCGAAGCCCTGCGGGAGAGCCCGGGCCCGACCCGGCGCCGAAGGAGCAAACCGCCCCGGCAAACTCTCAGGCACCCGTACCGCAGGGACGAGGTACATCTGGAAAGAGGGCCGGCGACGGCCCCACCGAAGGGGCAAGCCGCCGCGGCGGCGAATCTCTCAGGTACCGATGACAGATCGGGGCGACGACCGAGCCGGCGCGCCGGCGTCGCCGCCGAGCCGATCGAGGAGCCGAGAGCATGACCCGCCGCCTCTCCGAGCTGAGCCAGGCCGCCGAATTCCCGCGCCGCCATATCGGGCCCGACGACGCCGACGTCGCTGCCATGCTCGCCGTCGTCGGGGTCTCCTCCCTGGACGAGCTCGTCGACCGGGCTGTGCCTCCGAGCATCCGCACCTCCCGGCCGCTCGACCTCCCCGAGCCCGCCTCCGAACCCGAAGTGCTGGCGCGGATCCGTCGCATCGCGGAGAAGAACCAGGTCTATACCTCCCTCATCGGGATGGGCTACGCCGGCACCCACCTCCCGGCGGTGATCCGGCGCAACATCCTCGAGAACCCCGGCTGGTACACCGCCTACACCCCTTACCAGCCGGAGATCTCCCAGGGCCGGCTGGAGGCGATGCTGAACTTCCAGACCGCCGTGAGCGACCTCACCGGGATGGAGATCGCCAACGCCTCGCTGCTCGACGAGGCGACGGCGGCCGCCGAGGCGATGACGATGCTGCACCGCCTCGCCGGGCGCGACGGGGCGTTCTTCATCGACGCCGACTGCCATCCCCAGACCATCGAGGTGGTGCGGACCCGGGCCGAACCTCTCGGCATCGACGTCGTCGTCGGCGACCCGGGCCGGGACCTCGACCCGGAGAGGTCTTACGGGGTCCTACTCCAGTACCCCGGAAGCAGCGGGCGGGTGCGCGACGACCGCGACCTCATCGCCGGCCTCGAAGAGGCCGGGGTACTGGTGGCCGTCGCCGCCGACCTGCTGGCGCTGACCCTGCTGACCCCTCCGGGGGAGATGGGGGCCGACGTCGTGGTCGGCACCTCGCAACGCTTCGGCGTGCCCCCGATGTTCGGCGGTCCCCACGCCGGCTACCTCGCCACCCGGGAGGCCTTCATCCGCGCCGTCCCGGGACGTCTCGTCGGCGTCAGCAAGGACGGCGCCGGCCGCATGGCGCTGCGGCTTGTCCTCGCCACCCGCGAGCAGCACATCCGGCGGGAGCGCGCCACCTCCAACATCTGCACGGCCCAGGTGCTGCTCGCCGTCATCGCCGCCATGTACGCCGTCTACCACGGTCCCGACGGGCTGCGCCGCATCGCCGAGCGGGTCCACCGTCTCACCTCGGCCCTCGCCGCCGGGCTCGCCGCCGGTGGCGCCGAGGTGGTCAACGAGACCTGGTTCGACACGTTGACGGTCCGGGTCCCGGGGCGGGCCGACGAGGTGGTGGCCACCGCCGAGGACCGCAAGATCAACCTCAGGCTCGTCGACCCCGACACGGTGGCGGTGGCGCTCGACGAGACCACGACCCCGGCCGTCGTCGACGCCGTGCTGGAGTCGTTCCTGGTGGCGGGAAGGGTGGCCGACCTGGAGCGCACGGCGCCCGACGGCATGCCCCCGGATCTGATGCGAACGAGCGCCTACCTCACCCATCCCGTGTTCCATCGCTACCGCAGCGAGACCGAGATGATGCGATACCTGCGGAAGCTGCAGGCCAAGGACATCGCCCTCGACCGGTCGATGATCCCGCTCGGCTCGTGCACCATGAAGCTCAACGCCGCCTCCGAGATGCTGCCGATCGCGTGGCCCGAGTTCGCCTCCATCCACCCCTTCGCCCCGCTCGACCAGGCCGCCGGCTACCTCGAGCTGATCGGCGACCTGGAGCGATGGCTGGCCGAGCTGACCGGCTACGACGCCGTCTCTCTCCAACCCAACGCCGGCGCCCAGGGCGAATACGCCGGCCTGCTCGCCATCCGTGGCTACCACCAGAGCCGGGGCGAAGGGCACCGTGACGTGTGCCTGATCCCGGCCTCGGCCCACGGCACCAATCCGGCCAGCGCCGCCATGGCCGGGCTTCAGGTGGTGGTGGTCGACACCGACGAGCACGGAAACATCGACCTCGACGACCTGCGGGCAAAGGCGGCGCGGCACGCCGACCGCCTGGCGGCGCTCATGATCACCTACCCGTCCACCCACGGGGTGTTCGAGCCGACGGTGGTCGAGGTGTGCGAGACGGTGCACCGTCACGGCGGCCAGGTGTACGTCGACGGCGCCAACCTCAACGCCCTCATCGGGATCGCCAAGCCGGGGGAGTTCGGCGGCGACGTCTCCCACCTCAATCTGCACAAGACCTTCGCCATCCCGCACGGGGGCGGCGGCCCCGGGGTCGGCCCGATCGGGGTGCGGGCCCATCTGGAGCCGTTCCTCCCGGGGCATCCCCTGGTTCCCGACCAGGACGGGTTCCGCGACGGGCTGGGGGCGGTGTCGGCGGCGCCGTGGGGCTCGGCAGGGATCCTGCCCATCTCCTGGTCGTACATCGCTCTCATGGGTGGCGCCGGCCTGCTGCGGGCCACCCAGGTGGCGGTGCTGGCCGCCAACTACGTCGCCGCCCGGCTCGCACCCCGTTACCCGATCCTCTACACCGGCCCCCATGGCCTCGTCGCCCACGAGTGCATCGTCGATCTGCGCCTGATTCGGACCGAGGTGGGCGTGACCGCCGACGACGTGGCGAAGCGCCTCATCGACTACGGATTCCACGCCCCCACCATGTCGTTCCCCGTCGCCGGTACCCTCATGATCGAGCCCACCGAATCCGAGAGCCTCGCCGAGCTCGACCGCTTCTGCGACGCCATGATCGCCATCAGGGGCGAGATCGACCGCATCGCCGCCGGGGAGATGCCGCTCGACGACAGCCCGCTGCGCAACGCCCCCCATCCGGCCGAGGATCTGCTGGCGGCGGGGTGGACCCACCCCTACTCGCGGGAGCTCGCGGCATATCCGGTAGATACCCTTCGGGCCGACAAGTACTGGCCGCCGGTGGGGCGGGTCGACGCCAGCTACGGCGACCGCCACGTGATGTGCGCCTGCCCCCCGATCGAGCAGTACCGGTGACCCCTGCGGCGGCACGGAGTCGAGACAGGGAGTCGCCGGCGAGATAGGGTGTCGGGAGGAGGACTGCACCCATGGCGGGGACTGCCGGCCTGACCACGGTGCCCGGCTCGGCCGAGGAGCTGGCAGCCTTCGCCGAGCTGCAGCGCCGGCTCGCCCCCATGTACTCCCGGGTGTTCTCCGACGACCGGGTTCCTCGCACCGTGGTGGTGATCCCCAGCCTCAGCTTCGACCCGGCCGAGCTGCGCAAGGTCAAGGGGATCGGCCACTACGAGGAGCGGATGCTGTGCCTGCTCATGCTGCTGCGGCTCCCCGCCACCAACCTCGTGTACGTCACGAGCCGGGCGATTCACCCCTCCATCATCGACTACTACCTGCACCTCCTGCCGGGCGTACCCGGGACCCACGCCCGCAACCGCCTCACCCTGCTCGACTGCGACGACGGCTCCGACACCCCGCTGACCCGCAAGATCCTCGACCGACCCCGCCTGGTGCGGCGGATCGCCGAGGCAGTCGTTTCCCCGGAGTCGTCCCACATCACCTGCTTCAACGCCACCTGGATGGAGCGCAGCCTCGCCGTCCAGGTCGGCATCCCCCTCTACGCCTGCGATCCGTCGCTCTACCCGCTCGGCAACAAGTCCAACGGCCGGGTGCTGCTACGGCGGGCCGGAGTGGCGGTGCCGGACGGAGCCGAGCATCTCCGCGACGAGGGCGACGTCGTCGAGGCGCTCGCCGTGCTGCGGCGCCGTAACCCGCGTCTGCATCGGGCGGTGCTCAAGCTCAACGACGGGTTCTCGGGAGAGGGCAACGCCATCTTCAGCTTCGAAGGCGCCCCGGACGAGTTGGACATTGCCTGGTGGGTGCGCCGCAACCTGTGGGAGCGGCTCACCTTCGGGGCGGAGGGGGAGACCTGGGAGCCGTACGCCGCCAAGTTCCGGGAGATGGGAGGCATCGTCGAGGCGTTCCTGGAGGATCCTCACCGCCGTTCACCATCGGTGCAGTGCCGGATCGATCCGCTGGGAGTGTCGAGCATCGTCTCCACCCACGATCAGGTGCTGGGTGGCCCCGGCCAGCAGGTGTACCTCGGCTGTACCTTCCCCGCCGACGGCGCCTACCGCGCCGACCTGCACGAGGCGGCGGGCCGGGTATCGAAGGAGCTGGCGGCCGAGGGCGTGATCGGCCGCTTCAGTCTCGACTTCATCTCGGTGCCCGGCACCGAAGGGTGGGAGCACTACGCCCTCGAGGTGAACCTTCGCAAGGGCGGGACCACCCTGCCCTACCTCATGCTCAAGTTCCTCACCGGCGGCGCCTACGACGCAGACCGCGGGGTTCACGTCACCGCGGCCGGGACCACCCGCTACTACCACGCCTCCGACAACGTCGAGAAGCGGAGCTACCGCGGGCTCACCCCCGACGACCTGATCGACATCGTCGTCGGCAACGAGCTGCATTTCGACCTGCACCGCCAGGAGGGGGTTGTCTTCCACCTCATCGGGGCGCTCTCCGAGTACGGCAAGCTCGGGCTGGTCGGCATCGCCCCCTCCCCGGAGCGCGCCACCGAGCTTTACCACGACACCGTCGCCGTCCTCGACCGGGAAACAGGCACCCCGGCCTGAACTCCTGTAGCCAACCCAGGGTTGGGACGCCGAGTATTCCTGTGCCTGAGCCCTGGGCCGGGGGCAGGCAGGTGGTCGATCGGTGGATAGCGTCATCATCGAGCTGGATCTCCGCCGCTACCATCCCCGCACAATGTGGGGGCACGCTGCCGGATTCGACGGATCGAGTGGTCGGGATGAGGCAGTGATCGGGTCGCCGATCGATCGGCCCGGCGACGGTCGCTTGATCCTGCTCGTCGTCCTTGCCGCCGCAGCCCTGGCCAGCCTCGCCGTTGTCCGCTACCTCCAGTTGAACAACGGCGGCTACGACACGGCGATCTACGGCAACACGCTGTGGCGTCTCGCTCACGGGTTCTCTGGCGAGTCCGCCATCACCGGTATCCATCTCTTCACCGACCACGTTCCGCCGTTGCTCCTCCTGTTTGTGCCGATCTTCCGCTTCGGTATCGACGTTGGGATCTGTTCACTGCTGGTCGCCGGGGCGATCTCGCTCGGCCTGGTGGGCTTCGCCGTCCTGCGCCTCGGCCGACTGCAGCGCCTGGACGAAAAGCTCCTGTTCTTCTTCGTGGCGATCACGATGCTCGGGCCGGGCACGGTGCTCGTCTCCCAGTTCGGCTTCCACGACACCACCCTCGGTCTCGGGCCGCTCGCCATGACGATCGTTGAGGGCATGAACCCGCGGCGCCACCGGCTGTGGTGGTGTTGGCCCCTCCTGGCGGCGTTCTCCCGGCAAGAGATCGCGGCGGCCGTGATCGTGGCCGGACTGCTGCTGTGGCGGAGCAACCGCCGTGCCGCGGTCACCGTCGTTGCGATCGGGGGCGGGGTGTTGGCGGCAGCCGTCGTCTGGCTCCTCGCCATCTCGAGCGTGGGATCCATGGCCGGGTACCACTTCGCCCATCTCGGTGCGACTCCCTCGGAGATCCTGCGCGGGGCGATCCGTGACCCCGGAGCCGCGCTCGCCCCGGTGTTCGATCGGATGGCGGTCGCCAGTTTCGTGGTGTGGCTCCTGCCGTTCGGTCTCATCGCGGTCCTGCGGGCATGGAGATGGCTCCTCGTGGCATTCCCACTCGTGGCCATCCCCGTGTTCGGTACCTGGGCCGCCGCCGACTCCTACTGGGAGCACTACTGGCACATCCTGCTCGTCCCGGCAGCGCTCGGTTCGGTGCTCGGTTTCGGGCTTCTCTCTGACTGGTGGCGGCGCCTCTATCCGCTGCTGACGGTGGCGTTGTTGGTGCTCACATGGGTGCTCTGGGCTCCCGACCTGGGCGGCGTCTTCGACGTCTCAGCTGATCCGACCGCCCGGGCTGTCTACCAGGAGGCATCCGCCGCTCCCGACGCGGCGCTGTCGACCTCGCCCGGCACACTGGCGCGCCTCTCCGGCAGGAAGACCGTCATGGTCTTCCCGCGGCCGTTCCTCTGCCTCCAGGACACGTTCGGGTACTTCGAAGGGCCACCCGCCCCGCCCGACATGGTGGTCAGCGACGCGAGGCTCGAGGACCGCTTCTCCGTGGGATCCTGGGACCGCATCACCGACGTGCTCGACGCGGCCTACGAGCCACAGGCGATCGATGCCGACGTCACCATCTGGAGGATGGTCGACCCGATCGCCGCCGCGGAACGCTACGAGCCGTGCACGACCAGAGCAGAGGGCGGCTGAGCCGCCATCCTCCGCTCAGACCGGCGAGGTGTAGGACACCAGAGTGCGCATGTAGTTGGTGCGCTCGTAGCCGGCCGGGTCGGTGCTCGATCGCTGGCTGAGGCTGCCCTTCGCCTGCTCGATCGAGACGTACTCCCGGTCGGCGAACCACGACTCCATGTCGAACAGCACCGTCGCCAGGTGACCCGCCCCGTACTTGAGGAGGGCCGACGTCATCATGGTGACGTCCGCCCCGGCGAGGATCAGCTTCACCACGTCCTCGCCGGTGTGCACCCCGGAGCTGGCGGCGAGCGAGCCGCTCACTCGACCCTTGAGGATCGCCATCCACCGTAGCGCCAGCCGCATGTTCACCGGGTTGGAGAGCATCAGGTCGGGCACGACCTTGAGCTCGTCGAGGTCGATGTCGGGCTGGTAGAAGCGGTTGAAGAGCACCAGGCCGTCGGCACCGGCGTCGAACAGGCGCACCGCCATGTTCGCCATCGA
>Ga0315537_1000058_pt1 | contig 64944 bp, 46 predicted proteins | sample SalMarSW160270MG_FD_203091 | JGI IMG/M metagenome (GOLD analysis project Ga0315537, IMG submission 203091) | Salt marsh sediment microbial communities from the Plum Island Ecosystem LTER, Massachusetts, United States - Salt Marsh Sediment SW1602-70 ... | reverse complement strand
GTTTTACTGAATAAGGGGCCACTCAAGCTAGCTTGGATGGCCCCTTATTCAGTAAAAAACCCGGTACGAATGTACCGGGGTTGTATTTCCTTGTAGCGAGACGGGGAATTGAACCCCGGACCTCAGGATTATGAATCCTGCGCTCTAACCATCTGAGCTATCTCGCCGCGTTTTCCGGACAGGCAGTAACACTGCCAGATGCCCGACGTTTGCGGGTGCAAATATAATACATACTTTCAATATTTCAATATGGTTTTTTATTTATATTATTTTTTCTATATTGCAATAGATCAATTTATTTATGGGTAAAATCATTCGTTGATGAAATCACAGTATGAACTCGAATATACCCTTAACAGTTCCCCGAAAGTACTGTTTTCCAGGTTGAGTACTGCAGAAGGTCTTGCCGAATGGTTCGCAGATGATGTACAGGTGGACGGAGACGATTATGTTTTTATATGGGATAATACAGAACACAGGGCAAAGCTCGTACATCTCAGGGAAAATAAGCATGTTCGTTTCAAATGGGCAGAAACAGGTGAAAATGAAGACAGGTATTTTGAGTTTAAACTGGATATAGATGAACTGACAGGTGATGTGGCTCTCTTTATCACAGATTTTGCAGAGGAAGATGAAAAGGAAGATGCTATATACCTGTGGGACACCCAAATAACAGAGCTTAAACGGGCCCTTGGCCTATAAAGACAGTATTATATCCCCCTCTCTATTTTTAGGCATGATTTATGAAGCGTCTTTCTTATGCTTTTCCACATTCAGTGTGGAAAGCATAATTATATTATTATTTTGTAGATTTGAAGCCGTAGTGTAGAATTATGATATATGATAAAGAAATTAGACTGGCTGGTTTTTAAATCGTTTATTGGACCTCTAATACTTACTTTTTTTATTGTACTGTTCGTTTTTGTACTGCAATTCCTGTGGATGTATATCGATGACCTTGCAGGTAAAGGTCTGGAGTTGAGTGTACTGATAGAGCTAATATTAAATTTTGCACTTGTATTCGTACCTAATGCACTACCCCTGGCAATACTGCTGGCTGCCCTGATGACCTTTGGTAATATGGGTGAGAATTTTGAGCTCACAGCAATAAAATCATCGGGAATATCCCTTCAGAGAATTATGAGACCCCTGATAATCTTTATCCTCCTGCTCAGCATAGGATCATTCTTCTTCTCCAATAATGTAGTACCATATGCAAACCGGAAAGCAAAAACCCTGATGTATGATATACAGATGAAAAGACCAGAGCTGAATATCCAGGCTGGTACTTTCTATACTGGCATCGATGGATTCAGTATTAAGATAGGTAAGAAAGATCCTGAAACCAATAAGCTTGAAAAGGTTCTCATATATGATCACAGGGATGCGGAAGGAAACAAATCACTGGTGATGGCAGACTCCGGATACATGAATATGACACCGGATGAGGCAGGTCTGGTATTTACTCTTTATAACGGGCATGCCTATAATGATATAGAAGAAAAAAACAGGCCGGCCACTATGAGGAAATACCCGTTCAGATCAGATCAGTTCAGGGAACAGACGATGATAATTGAACTAAGTGGCTTCGACCTTGAACGATCAGACCTTAATTTGTTCAAATCGAACCAGACCATGCAGAATATGGCCCAGCTGGAGTATTTTGTGGATTCTCTTAGTGAAAAACTCGATTCACGGCAGGAAGGTTATGTACGTGAATATATCACATCAAAAATTTATACAAGAAGAAATTACCCAAGGAGTGATGCAGTGAAGGACAAAAGTAATTATGAATACATGGTATTTGATGCTGACAGCCTGTATAACTCGCTTGAGCCCATACAACAGCAGATGGTAATCAGTCATTCCCTTAACCAGGCAAGATCAGGTCTTCAATTTCTTCAGGAAAAAAGCAATATAAGTTACGGAGAGTTAAAACATGTATTGAAATTTAAGGCCGAGTGGCACAGAAAGATAACCCTGGCTGTAGCATGCCTGATTTTCTTTTTCATAGGTGCTCCCCTGGGTGCAATAATCCGGAAAGGAGGCCTGGGAACATCAGCAGTTATTGCTGTATTGTTCTTTGTCATATGGTATGTCCTGAGCCTGGTGGGTGAAAAAGTTGCCAAGGAAGGTATTGCACCCGTTCCCCTTGGTATGTGGGAATCGACAGTGATATTAATGGGTGTTGGAATATTCCTTACGTATAAGGCAACAGCTGATGCAGCTATAATGAATAAAGAAACCTACACTCACTTTTTTAAGAATATCGGTATAAAACTCAGGCTGGTAAAACCATACAGTACAGATGAAGAGGCTGATAACCAGTGAAAGGTCCTATCGCCAGTCCCCCAGATAATAAAGCATAGGCAGTGATGCAGGTGGTGAATGTCGGGCTTCATGATATAAGTCATATGAATACTCAGGGCATTTTTGAATTTTTATTTATGGAATTTAGTTTACAAATAATACTTTTGCACTGTAATAAGTACAGGAACAGGCTTATACCATAATGACAAAAAATACAGAAACAAACAGTCCCTTTAACACAATAGATGAAGCAATTGTAGATATTCTCCGTGGTAAGCTGGTGATAGTGGTTGATGATGCAGACCGGGAAAATGAGGGCGATTTTATTTGTGCTGCTGAACTTACCACCCCTGAGATAGTAAATTTTATGGCAATGAATGGCAGGGGGCTTATTTGTGTTCCGTTACCTGAAGAAAGATGCGAGGAGCTTGAACTTGACCTCATGGTGGGGAAGAACACCTCCCCTTACGAAACCCCATTTACTGTAAGTGTTGATCTTATAAGCAGCAGCACCAGCACAGGGATATCAGCTCACGACAGGTGTCTTACGATAAATGCCCTGGTTGACTCACATACCAAGCCAGAGCATCTGGGCCGGCCCGGTCATATATTCCCACTAAAAGCAAAATCAAAAGGTGTGCTGAGACGTGCAGGACATACCGAAGCAGCCGTTGATCTTACAAGGCTGGCAGGCCTGCGCCCCGGAGGGACACTGGTTGAAATAATGAATGATGATGGTTCCATGGCGAGACTGCCTGACCTTCTTAAGTTATCAAAGAAATTCAATATTAAAATTATCTCAATCAGCGACCTTATAAAGTACAGGCTGGAAAAAGAGAGTATTCTTGAAATAGGTGTAAGAGTTCATTTACCAACGGAATACGGTGAATTCGACTTCATACCATTCAGGCAACAAAGCAATAATATTGAACATGCTGCACTGGTAAAAGGATCATGGACTAAAGATGATACCGTACTGGTAAGAATCCATTCTTCATGCTTTACCGGTGATATTTTTGGCTCAATGCGATGCGACTGCGGCCCGCAGCTGCATAAAGCCATGAAAATGGTTGATGAAGCCGGTAAGGGAGCGGTTATATACCTCAGCCAGGAAGGCAGGGGAATAGGTTTATTCAATAAGATCCGCACTTACAAGTTACAGGAACAGGGCATGGATACCGTTGAAGCGAATCTTGAGCTCGGATTCGGTGAAGATGAAAGAGATTATGGTATAGGTGCAAATATTATGAGGGAACTGGGACTGGGTAAGGTAAAACTAATATCGAATAATCCTGTTAAAAGAGCCGGACTTGAAGGATACGGTATAAAAATAGTTGAAACCATACCACTGGAGATTCCTCCCAATCCACATAATGAATTCTATCTCCAGACGAAGGCCGACAAAATGGGTCATTATCTGAGCTGCTACAAACATCTCAAGAGTAAAAATAAATAGGACATCCCACAGAAGCATTATGGTCTGTTAATAATAAGATCAGGCATCATGCCTTGATTCTGCTTCATTTTTTTTAGCTTTGTTACTTAAACACTCATCTACTGATGACAGGACCACGCATAATATTCATGGGCACACCTGAATTTGCTGTTCCCAGCCTGGGTTCTCTGCTTATTAATAATTATGACATCGTGGCAGTAGTAAGCAACCCGGATAAACCTGCCGGCAGAGGCCTGAAAAAATGTAGCTCAGCAGTTGCTGAATACGCATCAGAGAATCTCCTGACCCTTCTGCAACCTGATGACCTTACTGATCCATCTTTTATTAAGCAGGTTACCGACCTCAAACCTGATATTATCGTGGTGGTTGCATTCCGGAAGCTGCCTGAAGAGATATGGCGGATACCCACAATAGGTACCTTTAACCTGCATGCCTCCCTTCTGCCCCATTACAGGGGAGCAGCACCAATAAACCATGTTATCATAAACGGTGAAAAAACAACCGGCCTGACTACATTTCTTATTGATGAGAAAATTGATACTGGTAAAATAATTTTCAGAAAGAAAATTGGAATAGCTCCGGATGACAGTGCAGGCAATTTGCACGATAAACTTATGCGGGAAGGTGCAAAACTGGTAGTGAAAACAGTAAAGGCTCTTGCCAGGGGTAAGGTAAAAACCTTTGATCAGGCAAGGCTTATCAAGCGCAATGAAATACTGAAAAAGGCACCGAAAATACACAGCAGTGACTGTTTTATTAACTGGGACATGGGAAATAGTGATGTCTATAATTTTATCCGTGGATTATATCCCCATCCGGGAGCAAGGACAATCTTCAGAAAAGAAGGCAATGACTATACAGTGAAAATTGGCAAATGTAAATGCATTAGCAAGCATAAACACTTAAATCCCGGGGAAATAGGAAGCGATGGGAAAAACTACCTGAGAATAGGCACAGGCGGATGCAGCATTGATATAGAGATGCTTCAGATGGAAGGGCGCAAACTCATGTCAGCAATTGAATTCCTGAATGGCTTCAATATTAAAGATACAATAATAATCAAAGGCCCTCCGGCTTAAGTTTACGTAACCAGAGCTCAGTCCCCGGGGGTGGTTCAATTCCGGGATCCATCCTGTTTTTTTCGTAAAGAGTCTTAAGTTTTATCCCGTATTGTTGGGATATGGCATACATTGTCTCACCTTCATTTATAATATGATAATCATTCCCCGCCTCTGCCCTGTTACGCTTGGGCTGCAGGTATAATATCTGTCCGACGTACAGCCTGGCATCATCATTAAGGTCATTATACCTGTGTATCTCCCATTTCAGAAGCTCAAATTCCTCTGCCAGGCTCTCAAAAGTATCATTTTCTCTCACTGTGATATACTCAATCCTGTTTCTCACCTGTATCCTGCTACTCCTGCTTACAACAAAATTATCATCAATAATGTCCTCTCCTTCCTTAATACTTTCAATCTCTCCTGTACCAGTCTCGCTTATGTTATCCAATCTGGCATAAATCTCATTCTCATCTTTTTCCCTGCCACTTATAACAATTTCATCATAGACATGAAGATTGTTTTGTTCAATCATACCAATCAACATATTGGCATATCGTGGGTTTGTTGCATATCCTGCTCTTTTCAATCCCCTTGCCCATCCTTTATAATCATCCTGTCTGAGGCCAAACAGGAAGTTATACCTTGAACCCTCCCTGAGAAAATCAGAATGGTCTTTATATGACTCAATTACTTCCCCGTATTTCCTGAAACACTCATTGCGTCTGTCATCATTATGGTATATCCTTCCACCTTCCCATCCATTATGGCATTTAATACCAAAATGGTTATTGGCCTGGCGTGCAAGCCTGCTCCGCCCGTAATCGCTTTCAATAACAGCCTGCGCCAATGTTACACTGGCAGGTATACCTGTCCTCCTCATCTCGCTCATAGCCAGGTCAGCATATTTTCTGACATAATTATCCAGATCCGCATCATTGTTCCCCGGAACCATTTCACTTCTACTCCATCTTGCAGAATGGCAGGAAGATAACAAAACTACCATTATCAACATATATGGTATAAAGCGCATACTCGGAAATTTGTCTTAAAAATAATAAGCATATATGTATTTATATTCCTGTAAACGGAAAGTAATTAACTAATTGTATATAGTTATCAAAAATACATCCTTTGTATACCGGTTATTCTTACCGGATGATAACATTTTTTTGTATTTTGCAGGATATGCTAAATCTATGGTTAAGAAGAAAATAATTGAACTCATCCTGGATGAGTATACCAGTCTCGAAGAATTAAGCACGGAAGAACACCTGCTGGTAAAGGAAGCAATGAAAGCAAGCATGCATGCCTATGCACCATATTCACATTTCTCAGTAGGTGCAGCACTTAAGCTCGACACAGGTGAGGTAATTACCGGGAATAACAGGGAGAATGCATCTTTCCCAGCCGGTGCCTGTGCTGAACATACTGCCATTGCATATGCAGGGGCTAATTATCCCGGTTCTGCAATTATCTCTATTGCAATATGTGCCCGCAAAAACAAAGATTTTACTGATATACCTGTATCGCCATGCGGTAAATGCCGACAGGTAATATCTGAAGAAGAAGACCGGTCAGGAAGAAAGATTAAAATAATACTGTATGGTAAGTCAGGTATTTATGTAATAAAAGGAATTGAGAACCTGCTGCCCCTGCATTTCAGCAGTTCTGTTCTCTGTCATTAATCATCATTGTCAATAACCATCTGGAAGCCTGCACTATGTATATTTTTAATGGAAATATTACTGTCATCCGACAGGTATTTTCTCAGCTTGGTAATATAAACATCCATACTTCTTGCGGTAAAATAATCATCAGATCCCCAGATCGATTTTAGTGCTGTTTCGCGGCTAACGAGGGTATTGGGAGATTCAGCCAGGAGCTCAAGGAGTTGTGCTTCCTTGGGGGATAGCTTCCTCTCATCCTGTCCTGATCTGAGGGATCTTATCTTAGTATTAAAGATATATTTCCCGATCTTTATCTCCTCGCTGACCTTTTTCAACCCTTCCCTGCGACTGACAATGGCTTTTATTTTTGCCAGGAGTATATCTGTATCAAAAGGTTTGGTAATATAATCATCGGCACCCAGTCCATATCCACGCAAAACATCTTCCTTTAATTTTTTTGCCGTAAGGAAAATCAGGGGAATGGTCTTATTTATGGTCCTTATTTCAGAAGCAATAGTAAAACCGTCAACATTAGGCAGCATAACATCAAGTATACACAGATTAAACTTTTCTTTCCTGAATGCATCGAGAGCCTTTTTGCCGTCGTCTATCCATACGACAGTAAAATCATTTATTTCGAGATATGATTTAAGTACTGAACCGAAGCTCAGATCATCTTCAACAAGAAGTATCTTTGAGTGCTCACTCATACCAGGTCTTCATTTTGTGGTAAAAACACTTCAAATGTCGTGCCTTTTCCTGATTCACTAAATACTTTAATATCGCCATTATGTGCATCGACTATAGCTTTAACATAACTAAGGCCAAGACCGAAGCCTTTAATATTATGAATATTACCGCTTGACTGCCTGTAAAACCTTTCAAATATTTTTGATTGTACAGACCTTGTCATCCCGATACCTTTATCCGCTACTGATAATACAAAAAAACCGTTCTTATTGCATGTGCTAAGTGTAATCTCAGGCTCTCTGACGCTGTACTTATTAGCATTATCAAGAAGGTTATGTATAAGATTCGTCAGATGTTCTCTGTCTCCATACACAATAGGATCATCAGCTTCGGGATAGAAAAAGATGTTTCCATTCCTTCCTTCTACTTGTATTTCAATGGTTTCAATTGATCTTTTTATTACTGAATGCATATTAATCTCTGAGAAACTGAATTCCATCTCACTCTTGTCAAGGGATGATATTTGAAGAATATTTTCAACCTGCTTGTTCATCCTGGTATTTTCCTTTTTTATCATGCTGATAAAATGCTTCACCCTGTTTTCATCATTTATAATCTTAGGATTACTTATTGTATCGGCTGCAAGTGAAATAGTTGCTATGGGTGTTTTGAACTCATGGGTCATATTATTGATAAAATCCGATTTCATCTCGGATATTCTTTTCTGACGTATAATAAAGAATATACTCAAGGCAAAGGTTATCAGTATTATTAAACTGAACAGCATTGAACCACCCAGCAGGAATGACATTGAAGATAGTATATAATTCTTGCGTTCAGGGAATACAACAGAAATACGTGTATTTCTACGTATTAACCTGTCATTAAACAGATTAACTGTATAATTACTGCTTATTAGGTCAGAAGGGGAGACTGATTCATATACACCGTCAATTATCCTGTTATTTTCTACTATAGCAAACTCAAAAGGTGTGTTTATGCCCGAATTTGTGAGTTCAGCATAAAGAACAGACAGTATTTCATTTCCTTCGGTCCGGCTGTTAAGTTCCCAGTCATAGAGTTCAGAAATCATCCTGTCGCCCAGCTGTCGCAGGTCACTTGATTTCTTCAAAAGCCATAACCTGAACCTGTCCTGGTCAATATTTAAAGGCTCTTCCCCCCTTGCTTCAATGCTGTATTCAGGTATTCCCCTTTCAGCACTATCGCCGATCAAATACTGCTGGTAATCGCCCAGCACCTGTATATTTTCACCATCATCCGTAAGCCTGAAAGAAAAGCTCTCCCCTTTACCTCTCAAACCCGGGGTGCCCTGCATCCTGTTACCATCTGCAGCCGACCCGGCAAAAGGTATTGTCTGCATCTCATCTGCCTGTGACTGAAGCAATGAATCAGCTACCATCAACTGCTCATAAAAAGCCAGTTGTCTTGAGGATTCTATTTTACGTGCAGTACTCTGGAGGCTATTGAACACCGAGCGGTTAAACAAATCATTCCTCACTCTCACAGCATTATTTATCCAGATTAACTGCACCCATATAATACCCGTTAATGACACCAGCATTAATGATATGAGCCCTATAAACTTCCATCGCTTCATACTACAAAAATATAATTATATAATTACACCAATCCACATTTTAACTTTTCCTTAACTAGATTTAACCTTAGTTTAACTGACTCAGGATAATAATGTTATATATTTGTTCAGGGTATTCGTAATACAATAATGACCAGTTGGTATATTTTGTCATTTAAAATGACATTTAACATGAGCGATTAGGGGCAATGCCAACTTGAAATTTTGACATCCTGACCTCTGATATTTTCAGTTTCAATTAAGTGGCTGTTTTTACTCTAAAGCAGCCATTTTTTATATCACCTGCCTGATCCTGGCCCAGATGTCGTTATCCGGGAGAGGTGCTATGAGTTCTATTTCCTGTTTTTTAACCGGATGGATGAAACGTATCTTCCATGCATGCAGGGATATACTTCCATCGTTATTTGATCTTGGGCAACCATATTTAAGATCACCTTTCACCGGGCATTCTGCTTTAGCCAGCTGGCATCTGATCTGGTGATGTCGCCCTGTATGCAGGTCAATTTCCAGTAAATAATATCTTTCTGTACGTTTGAGCAGCTTGTAGCTTAAGAGGGCTTCTTTGCTTCCTTTCACATGCTTATCATAGGCATACGACTTATTCTGTTTTTCATTTTTCTTGAGGTAATTAAACAAGCTTCCCTCTTCCGCTGGCGGCCTGTTTTGTACCACGGCCAGGTATTTTTTTGACACCTGCTTTTCCTGGAACATTTTGTTCAATCGGCCAAGAGCTTTTGAAGTACGGGCAAATAGTATAGCACCGCTAACAGGTCTGTCGAGGCGGTGAACCACCCCGAGGAATACGTCTCCCGTTTTATGGTATTTATGTGCCAGGTATTTTTTTACCCTGTCTGAAAGGGTTTCATCACCTGTTTGGTCGCCCTGTACCAGCTCCGTGCTTTTCTTGTTAATGGCAATTATATGGTTGTCTTCGTACAGTATTTCCATAGCAGGTTTCTCAATACTGCTCCTTCTCATTCGGAAATTCAAGTGATCTTACATCCCTTATATATCCCTGTACTGCTCCGCTTATTTCCTGGTACAGGTTATGGTATCTCCTGAGAAACCTGGGTGAAAATTCCTGGTTAATACCCAGCATGTCATGAATCACCAGTACCTGACCGTCAACCTTATTGCCTGCGCCTATGCCAATTGCAGGTATAGTGAGGCTTTCAGCTACTTCACCGGCCAGGGTAGCAGGAATTTTTTCCAGAACAATGGCAAATACGCCCTTTTCTTCAAGCAATTTTGCATCTTCCTTTAATCTTTTGGCCTCTTCTTCCTCACGTGCACGCACAACATAAGTACCGAATTTATGTATTGACTGAGGTGTTAATCCCAGGTGTCCCATTACAGGGATGCCTGCTGACAGTATTCTTTCAACTGATTCTGCTATCTCAGCTCCTCCTTCCAGTTTTACTGCATGTGCTCCGGTCTCTTTCATTATCCTTATAGCCGATGAAAGAGCTTCCTTGGAGTTACCCTGGTAGGTCCCGAATGGCATATCAACCACTACAAGTGCCCTTTTGGCTGCCCTCACTACAGATGCTGCATGGTAAATCATATTATCAAGTGTAATGGGAAGCGTGGTTTCAAAACCTGCCATTACATTTGATGCCGAATCACCTACAAGTATGACATCTATCCCCGCCTTATCGACAATAGATGCCATTGAATAATCATATGAAGTGAGCATAGCTATTTTCTCTCCTTTGAGCTTCATCTCTGAAAGCACATGAGTGGTTATCCTCTTTACTGTATTATGGATTGACATATCCTGTGTAATTATGATTATAATAGGTAAAGCTACAAATTTGTTTGGTATAATAGGATTGTATTAATACGAAAATGCGATAACTGCCTTTTTGTCATTATGACATTTATTTTGGTCATGTAAATATGATATTGAGTGTCATATTAGCATAAATATAAGGATAGAATCCGATGGCATAATCATTGATTAGAGGAAGTAAGAAATCAGAAAAACAATAAATACGTTATAAAATGGGAAAAATAATTGGTATAGACCTTGGTACAACTAATTCATGCGTTTCAGTAATGGAGGCCAATGAGCCTGTAGTTATTCCAAATAGCGAGGGTAAGAGAACTACCCCGTCTATTGTAGCCTTTATAGAAAATGGAGAACGGAAGATAGGCGATCCCGCAAAGCGCCAGGCCATTACGAATGCAAACAAGACTGTATATTCAATAAAAAGATTTATGGGAGAGACTTACGACAATGTAAGTAAGGAGATCAACCGTGTACCTTATAAAGTTGTCAAAGGAGATAATAATACACCCAGGGTTCAGATTGATGACAGGAAATATTCGCCACAGGAAATATCTGCTATGATACTTCAGAAAATGAAGAAAACAGCTGAGGATTATTTAGGCCAGGAAGTAACAGAAGCTGTTATCACTGTTCCTGCCTACTTTAACGACTCGCAGCGCCAGGCAACAAAAGAAGCCGGTGAGATAGCAGGCCTGAAGGTAAAAAGGATAATAAATGAACCAACTGCAGCAGCGCTGGCTTATGGCCTGGATAAAAAAACCGAAGACCTCAAGGTAGCTGTTTTTGACCTCGGTGGCGGTACTTTCGATATTTCAATCCTTGAACTGGGCGATGGTGTGTTTGAGGTTAAATCAACTAACGGCGACACACACCTTGGTGGTGATGATTTTGATGAACTCGTCATTAACTGGCTGGCCGAAGGGTTCAAGAAAGATGAGGGTGTCGACCTCAGGAAGGATCCTATGGCACTGCAAAGGCTTAAAGAAGCAGCCGAGAAGGCAAAGATAGAACTATCCAGCTCTTCAAGTACAGAGATTAATTTACCATATATAATGCCTGTTGAGGGCATACCCAAACACCTGGTAAAGACCCTGACAAGAGCACATTTCGAAAAACTTACGGATTCACTCATACAATCAGTAATTGAACCATGCAAAACAGCTCTTAAAGATGCAGGTATGAAAGCTTCTGATATAAATGAGGTACTTCTCGTTGGGGGTTCAACGCGTATTCCTGCAATCCAGGAAGTGGTAGAGAAATTCTTTGGCAAGACTCCTTCAAAAGGTGTCAATCCTGATGAAGTGGTTGCTGTTGGAGCAGCCATCCAGGGAGGTGTTCTGACAGGTGAAGTAAAAGATGTACTTTTACTTGATGTTACACCACTGTCACTTGGCATCGAGACAATGGGTGGAGTAATGACCAAACTGATAGAATCAAATACTACCATTCCAACCAAAAAGAACGAAACATTTACCACTGCTTCTGACAATCAACCCTCGGTGGAAATACATGTACTGCAGGGTGAAAGACCTATGGCAGCAGGCAATAAAACTATAGGTAGGTTCCATCTTGACGGTATTCCACCTGCTCCAAGAGGCATACCCCAGATAGAGGTAACATTCGATATTGATGCAAACGGTATACTTAATGTATCTGCTAAAGATAAGGGTACCGGCAAAGAGCAAAGTATAAGGATTGAAGCATCATCAGGTCTCAGTGAGGAAGAGATTAATAGAATGCGTACCGAAGCAAAGGCTAATGAAGAAGAAGACAGGAAAGCAAAAGAAAAGGTCGATAAGATCAATTCCGCTGACAGTATGATCTTCCAGACTGAGAAGCAACTTAAGGAATATGGTGATAAGCTGCCTGCAGACAAAAAAGAACCCATTGAAAAAGCTCTTTCAGATCTAAAAGAGGCTCATAAAAACCAGGACATAGAGGCTATTGATAAAGCCTTAAATGACCTTAATGCTAAATGGCAGGCTGCCTCTGAAGATATTTATAAATCTGCACAGGCTGAAACACAGCAACAAAGCGGTCCGCAACAGGATGCTCAGTCCGGAGGACAGGGCAAGAAAGGAAGCGATGATGATGAGGTTACCGATGTTGATTTCGAAGAGGTTAAATAATAAAAACATCAATATATAATAATAAAACACTCTGATTTTTACAGAGTGTTTTTTATTTTTACCATGTTAAATACCCTGTATATGAAACATATTATTCAAAGAATATTTTTCCTTACTTTAATCCTTGCACCTTTGTGTACAGCAAGTGCACAGGAGAAACTTAACCAGACCGATGAAAACGGAAAGAGGCAGGGTCACTGGATAAAGAAATATCCTAATGGCCAGATAATGTATAAGGGCTATTTTTCTGGCGATAAACCTGAAGGTGAATTTAAACGATATGATGAGGATGGTAACCTGACCTCTGTCCTTAACTACAGTACTAATATTGATACCGTCTCAGCCTGCTTTTACCACCCCAATGGTTATATTGCCGGGAAGGGTAAGTATATTGACCAGGAGAAAACAGGTGAGTGGCTGTATTATTCTGATTATGTTGAAAATCACCTCCTTATGAGGTGCAAGTACGATGAGAATCATATTGAAGGTATGAGGATTAAATACCACTGGAATGGAGAAATTGCCGAAAAACTGGAATTTTCAGACGGCATTAAATCAGGAGAATGGAAACAATATTATACTGATGGTATATTGTCCCTTGAATCAGCATATATTAATGGAACACGTAACGGAGAATTCAGGACATGGGATACGAACGGGAAACCGGAAATAACAGGCCAGTATATTAAAGATGTTCGAACAGGCATATGGCATTTCTTTAATACTGACGGAACGCTCAGGAAGGAAATAAAATATAATAACGGTATTCCTGAGAACAGGGCCGATCTGATCAAGGAGGAGACTGAATACCTGGATAAACTGGAAAAGGAAGGCGGAAAGATTAAGGATCCGGAAATAACAGGTATAATAAGATAATTCTCCTTGCTTTTAGAAATAAATAATTTTAAGTTTATTGCTGCTTCTGCCTAATACTAGTGCTGTAATGAATGAAAACAACGACAGGTATTCGTTAAATGATCTTCAGAAACTCATAAAGAAATCACTGGAAGAAAAACTTCCGGGATATTACTGGGTTAGTGCCGAAATATCAGAACTAAAAATCAACTATGCAGGCCATTGCTACCTCGAGTTAATCGAGAAAGACAGGCATGAAGATATCAAATCACGACTGCGAGCAATTATCTGGTCACAGAAAGCCAGGCTTCTCCTGCCCTATTTTGAGAATATTACCGGTCAACCCATGTCAGAAGGAATTAAAGTGCTTCTGAGGGTGAATATTGAATATCATGAGATCTACGGACTCAGCCTGATCATACATAATATTGATCCGGCATATACAGTCGGCGAAATGGCGCTTAAGCGAAAACAAATAATAGACCGGCTTGAATCTGAAGGTGTTATAAACCTGAATAAAGAACTTACCTTCCCCCTCCTGCCATCAAGGATAGCTGTTATCTCATCGGAGCAAGCAGCCGGATTCCAGGACTTCACAGATGAACTTAACCAGAATGAATATGGTTATAAATATTTTACTAAGCTGTTCAGCGCTGTAATGCAAGGTAAAGAAACTGAAGCATCAGTAAGTAGTGCCATTAATAATATATTTGAAGAGACAGCTAACTTTGACCTTATTGTAATAGTCAGAGGAGGAGGATCACAGGCCGATCTCAGCTGGTTCGACAACTATAATATTGCATATCTTATTACCCAGTTGCCCCTGCCCGTGCTAACTGGTATAGGCCATGAAAAAGACCTGTCAGTTACTGATATGGTTGCTCACAGGTCATTTAAGACCCCAACTGCTGTGGCCGACTTCATAATAAACCAGAGCCTCAGAACAGAAGAACACCTGACACAACTCAGGGAATCAATTATAGATTACTGCAGGGAGATGGTTAGGAGAAAGCGGGTGATCATTAACAGGATCAGTGTTAATATGGCTCCCAGGGTAAGGTCATCCCTGAATAATAAACGAATTTTGCTTAACAGGACAGGCTTAAGGCTCTCCGGAAATACACAATCATACCTTTCACATAACCGTTCCAGGCTCAATACAATTAAAACAGATGTCAGTAAGAGGTCTTTGAAACATATTAATGATAACTTCCGGCACCTGTATGATCTTAATAACAGGTTCAAACCGGCACTGAAAAGATATAAACATCAAAAACAAACAATTCTGGACAATTTTTCCAGATCAATTGATTACCTTCGTCCTTCCAGAGTACTTGAACGTGGATATTCAATTACCCTGTATAATGACAAAGCCGTCAGATCGTCGAATGAATTGCAACCTGGCTCCGAGATAAGTACTATTTTACACCTCGGCAGAGTTGAAAGTAAAGTATTTGACCTGAAGAAACCTGATAAATGAGAAAGGGGAAGATATTTCTTATAAGCCTCGTGCTTCTTGTATTTAATATAGGAATCTATGGCCAACATACATATTTCCCGCATTGTTACAAATACCCCCCGGGCGAAACACTTAATAACAGGTTATTTGAAGAATTATATTTAAAGGCATTGGAATACTTAAACAATGCTGATATTGGCAGCCTTGAATTCTCCTCTGTCCAGATGAAAAGCCTGTCATGCCAGTACTATCCTCTCTATGATGGATTGATGGAAACCCAGGATGGGATTATTTATTATTTTAAAGGTAATAATAGCGAAGCCTTAAAACATTTCTTGAAGGCACTTACAATATATTCGGAAGAGGAATTCTATTCAGGTGTAAATACAGTGCTTAATAATATAGCAATAATTTTTGCTGTTGTTGGCGACTACCAGTCGTCGAGGAAATACCTGTTACGTGCTATTGAAACAAATGAAAAAGAAGGATTGGATAATTTTGCCCTGTTAAATTTTAACCTCGCAGAAGTAGAGATGGAACTGGGGAATTATGAGGCAGCAACAGAAATTCTTAAGAGATTGATCAGGGAAGAGGATATTATTCTGAATAATGTTTCCCCTGTTTCTGTTATCGGTTCAATAATCAATGCATATAATAAGCTTGGCAATAAAGATAAGGCTGAAAGCTGGATGAACAGGGGCTACCTGGCTATGGATGAAAGCCGGTACAGCGATCTCGACAGGCTTAACTTTTATACCGCTGTAATGGAATACCACTTGCTAAACGAGGACTATGAGAAAGTGCTAAATACATCTAAACAATTTAATATAGATGAAAGATACAGCCTTCCGGATGAGTACGATCACCTTGAATACCTGTGCAGTGCTTATGCTGCCACCGGGGATTACGAAAAAGCGTGGAAGTATGAAAATATCCTCAATGATCTGCATTCAGAAGATGATATTGTTAACAGGCAGGAATTTATTAACCTCCTTATGGTTGAGTATGAAGAGACAAGGAATCTGAGACTTAAAGAGAGTATTAATCGGGAAATGAACCTGAACAGGATAAGGCAGGATGCAGCACATAAACTAATGATGACTTTCATTATCATTCTTATTGCATTTATTGTCCTGTTTATAATATTACTTCAAATAAGAAGGATTAGAAATCATTATAAGGAAGAATTCAGTATCGAAACGGAGAAGTTTGCCCTGGTTAATCGCGAACTGAGAAAAACCAATAAAGAACTTGAAAAAGAAAACAATCTGCTGGATACACTGATATCAGTATTTGCTCATGACCTGATAAACCCTTTTCAGGCCATCCTTGGCTTCAGTAGATTAATGGTTGATGACTTTGAAGCCCTTGATAAAGAAAGGATGATAGAATACAGCAATATGCTCAGCGAAACATCATTTCAACTAAACCAGCTGTTAATTAATCTTAAGAGTATTGCCACCATTCAGGAAGGTAAAGATAAACTTGAAATATCTGAAGTTCAAATTAAAAAAACAGTAAAAGATGTTGTGGTTCTGTACAAACCACTTGTAGAAAGAAAGAAAATACATGTAAAAACTAATATTGATAATAAACTGACAGCCCTCATAAATCCTGATGTGCTTAAGTCAGTCATGCGTAATGTGCTGAACAACGCAATTAAATACAGCAATACAGGTGGAGAGATAAGGATAAACGCTGATGAAAGTAATGATTATGTAAATATCGCCGTAGAAGATGATGGCATCGGAATGGACAAAGAAATACGTGAAAGCGTACTGCAGGGTAATTACCTTATGTCAAAGCCGGGTACTGGCAGTGAAAAAGGCAGTGGCCTCGGCCTTACAATATGTATCGACCTGATTGAGATGAATAAGGGTAAACTGGACATTGACATTAGCCGTGAAAATGGTACAACTTTAATATTAAAAATCCCGAAAGCAAATGCTTAAAAAGAATGGATTACATATTATTGTTTTTATGTTCATTGGCTTAAACAGCTACGGCCAGGTTAGTATTACAGACAGTATATTGGCTAGTATTTCAGAAATGCCTGATTCAGTTAAACTCAGAACCCTGAAAGATTATGCCCTGGGTGAACAATACAGATCATTAAGGACAGGACTTGTATACGCTGACAAAAGAATGGAAATAGCAAGAAAGATAAATGATACTGAGAAAATAGCCGAAACATGGCATATATATGGTAACCTCTATACCAGTTCAGGACTGCTTGACAATGCAGAAGAGAATTATCTGAAAGCACTGGCGATATTTGAGAGTCTTGATCTGAATGAATCCAAGGCATCAATATTACATAACCTTGGTCTTGTGTCATTCAAAAAGAGAGATACTTTAAACAGCATTGAATATTATAAGAAATCAATTGACCTAAGGAAGAAAGCACTCGATTCAATAAGAATTGGCGATGAACTTACCACACTGGGTGAAACATACCTTTCATATAAAGACTACATGAACAGCCAGAACTACCTGCTGGAAGCGTTGGAATATTACAGGAATGTGAAAGGACATAGAAGAAAGCTGGAAACTTTCGCTTTCCTCTTTGATAATTATTATGCTACCGGCGAAGCAGGTAGTATGAAGTGGATAGATTCAATGATAGTTGAAAATAAAATATTTAGCTCAGGGCAGCATTCAAGCATGATTAACCTCAGAATGGGCAAATTATATATACTTAACGGAAACCTGGACCTCGCGGAAAGGTATGTCGATAGTATTAACTTTGGATTGTTGTATAAAAATGAAATAACTGAACCGGTCGATATATTACTTAACCTGTCGGACCAGCATATGAAGAATGGTAATCAAGGTAAAGCCATTCATTACCGGATATTATACCGTAAACATAAAAGTGAGATGATCGACAGGGAAGTGCAGGACCTGGTATCAAATTATAATGTCAGATTAAGCATCAGGGCATCAGAAGAAGAGATTGAATGGTCTAAACAACAGAATGAACTGATATTAAAAAGAATAAAGATTGAAAAAATAATTTCTTTCATTATATACTTTGCGCTCGCTATAACACTGATAGTACTGCTTTACCTGATATATAGTGTCACAAGTATCAGAAGGACAAACAGGAAACTGGGGCAAAGAAGGGAAGGACTCCAGGAGGCATACGAGAGGTCGTCAAGGTACAAAGAAAGAATACTGAGTATACGCGAAAACAAAAACGACTTTTTTTCAATTGTCTCTCTCAAATTAAGCAGGCCCTTTACAGGCCTTACATCCAAACTGTCAGAGATAAGCATCTATCTTAAGGATAATAATAAAGACCTCAAGCTTAAAACAATGATGGAAGTACTGCATAAAGAAGCTTCAGGAATTGAGAAAGGACTGGAGAGAATACTACTCTGGTCAAAACTGCAACGTAATAAATATATGGTGGAATATGCTACAATTAACCTGAATGATTTTTTACATGAAATATTACCATTACTGCTTGGAATTGCACTGAAAAAAGATATCAGGTTAAGATATGATATTAACCCAGATATTACTATAAGATATGACAGGTTTTCCCTTAAAACAATAATAATAATACTTACTGAAAACAGCATTGAACATTCCTCACCAAAATCTGACATAATTATCAGGACAGAAAAAGCAAAATCAGGATGCATACTTTCAGTAACTGATTTCGGTAATGGTATTCCGGCAGACCTGCAGAATAGAATTTTCGATATAAGCAGGGTGAAAGATGAAACCTCTGGACACAATCCTAATAAGATTGGTCTTGGCCTGCTTATAGCCAAGCTTATGGTCGATAAAAATAACAGTACCATAAACCTTGAAAGCAAAGTAAATTCAGGAACAACATTTTTTATTCATATTAACAATACAAATGAGTGAAAAGAAACCGTCCTTTAACAAAGCTGTAGAAGAGCTCGAAAATATCCTTGACCAGATTGAATCAGGGGAGCTTGATGTTGATGAACTTTCAGGAAAAGTAAAACGGGCCTCGGAATTATTACGACTGTGCCAGTCAAAACTCAGGGACACAGAAGAAGAGATTGATAAAATCATCGACGAAATGGAATAAAAAAAATCAGGACTTAATGCCCTGATTTTCCCTAATGTCCCTAAACCTAAATCCCAGAAAACAAACTACTGTTGTTGTTTGGTGTTACCTTCTGTTCTTCTAACGTATCAAAAGTATGAATTGTTGCACTAAAATCCGAGAAAAATTCAAGATTTAACTTTTTTTAATATTTATTCTGGCTTACCTACCCCTAAAACTTCTTTTATTGCTTTCTTAAATGTGTCTTTTGGTAAGGCTCCCATAGCCATCTGGGGCTGACCATCCTTTGGAACAAACAAAAGTGAAGGTATACTCCTTATACCAAAAATTGCAGCAAGTTCCTGCTCCGATTCAGTGTCTATTCTATATATATCCAATGAATCATTATACTCTTCTGCTAACTCCTCAATGATGGGTTCAACCATCTTACAGGGCTGACACCAGTCAGCATAAAAATCAATCATGCAAGGCTTGCTGCCTTCAAATTTCCATTCCTTGTTTTGCTCGTAATTGAATACCTTTGTTAAAAAAGTCTCTTTAGTCAGATTTTCTACCATAATGTTATGCTTAAATTGTTTGTATTATAACGTCAAAGATTGTACCGTTGTTCAAATGCTAATTTAATAAATGTTATTTAAGCATTAAATTGTAATTTTGTCATAAATTATGAACAAATCGTCATATCTAGATATGAACAGATGTATATCTGACAGGATTTTCAGCATAATCTCCGATTCTGCATATGAATCAGGTGTTGAGGCATATGTTATTGGCGGGTATGTTCGTGATTGCCTGTTGGACCGCGATTATGACAACATGGATATTGATATAGTTATTGGTGGAAGCGGGATTGAACTGGCAAAAAAGGTTGCAGCAAGGATATCACCCGCAATAAGGGTTAAAGTATATAAGAATTTCGGTACAGCCATGTTCAGGGTCAAAGACCGTATCATTGAATTTGTTGGTGCCAGGAAAGAATCATACAGCAGGGATTCCCGCAAACCTGCTGTTGAAAACGGCAATCTCGAAGACGACCTTAACAGGCGTGACTTTACCATAAATACCCTGGCAATAAGTCTTAACAGGCATAACTACGGGCAATTAATTGATCCCTTTAACGGTATTGATGACCTTGACAACAGGATAATACGTACCCCTCTCGAGCCAGGAAAGACATTTTCAGACGATCCGCTGAGAATGTTAAGGGCTATAAGGTTTGCATGCCAGCTCGATTTTGATATTCATCCTGTAACATTTGAATCAATAAGAAATAATTCTGAACGCATTTCCATTGTCTCATATGAAAGAATTAGTGTTGAACTGAATAAAATAATAATGAGTTCCAAACCTTCCAAAGGTTTCAGGTTACTCTATGACAGCAGTCTTTTAGAAAAAATACTACCGGAGGTTTATGAATTAAAAGGAGTAGAGAAAAAGTATAACAACGGCCACAAGGATAATTTTGAGCACACATTGCAGGTAGTTGACAATATCAGTAAAAAGTCTGATTCCTTATGGTTACGCTGGGCAGCTCTTCTGCATGATATAGCCAAGCCTGCAACAAAAAAATATATAGAAGGTACAGGGTGGACTTTCCACGGACATGAATATATTGGATCTAAAATGGTCCCGGGCATATTTAAAAGGCTTAAACTTCCCATGGGTGACAGGATGAGGTATGTTCAGAAGCTTGTTGCACTTCACCTGCGACCGATTATTTTATCACAGGAATCTGTAACTGACTCAGCTGTAAGGAGATTATTGTTTGATACAGGAGATGATATTGATGATCTGATGCTGTTATGCGAGGCTGACATCACCTCGAAGAATGAAAAAAAGGTTAAACAGCATTTACGGAATTTCAGCATTGTAAGGCAGAAACTCCTTGAAATTGAGGAAAAAGATCATATAAGGAATTTCCAACCACCTATTGATGGCAATGAAATAATTAAAATGTTCGGGATAAAACCCGGGAGGCAAGTCGGCTTATTAAAAAATAGCATCAAAGAAGCCATTATGGATGGAATTATACCCAATGAATATGAAGCCGCCAGGGACTTTCTGATAAAGAAAGCTGCAGAGATGGGTTTAACGCCGGCAGGAAAATAATTTTACCTGCATCCCAGTCTTATGATTACCGGAAGATGATCACTGAAGCCCCCGGTATAGTCATAACCCCACCATGTACTGTATGGTCGCAGGCCTTTATACGTGGCATCTTCTGTTAATAATGCATCCTCGTCAACAATCCTGAAGCTTTGTTTTTCATAATACAGGCCACTTTCTGACTGGTATAATGATGGGGACAATATTACCTGGTCAAACATGTACCATGTTCCCTGGTATTTATAGCTTCCTTTACCGGAATAACCGCCAGGTGCTGTGTTTATAAGGTTATCATTGCTTCTCTTCTTCCCTGCCTGGACGGCCTGTAAAACTTCATGCACTGAATCAGAATCAGGTTCATCATTAAGATCACCCATGATTATTATCTTCCTGTCCGGTCCAAGGCTATCAACTTTTGCTCTCAGAAATGATGCCACCATTTTACGACTGCTTTCTGATTCTATAGCCCCTCCCCTTCTCGAAGGCCAGTGACACACAATTATATCAAGGGTATCAGTTCCAAATTTAAGCCGGTTATGGAGCAGTGCCCTGGTGGCCATATATGTTCCGTCCTCATTAACAGGGTTCCATGACCCGGTGGATATCAGCTGAATTCTGTCTTTCCTGAACAGCAAGGCAGTATTTATTCCCCTTTCATCCTCCCCTGAGGATATTATGTAATCATATCTGTCACGATAGAGATATGTCTTTTCACACAGATCTTTCAGTACATTCCCATTCTCAACTTCACATAAGCCTATAATATCAGGAGATGCCATATCATTTCCACACAGTACTATTACTTTAAAAACGTTATTAAGCTTCCTGTAATATTTATAAGAAGCCCATCTTCGTGGAGATACAGGCAGGAATTCATCATCATCAAGATCACTGTCTATGGTATCAAAGAAATTCTCAACATTATAGAACATTACGTCAAGTTCATTTTTTTGCCCGGCATGTGACCTTCTATTAAGATCATTGGAAGGAAGTATAATTACTCCAATAAGGAGCAGCAGGAGTAATAATTTATTCGTTCTCAGCATTTTCACCTGGTTGTTTTTCGTAAGCCCCCATATCCGGGGCTTCATCACCCAACCTGCTCATTCCCCGCAGGTCAATGGGGACTATTTCAGCATAATATGTTAATCCTTTATTTATCAGTGGTGACAGTGTATCAGGGCGGAAGTCGTAATCATCCCAGCTTAAAAACAATGGATTCTCATTGAAGAGACAATTGTCATAGATATATCCCTGCAGGTTTTCGTTCCGGACAAAACAATTGACAAATTCAATATTAAGCTGTTCTTCCTCGGAACTCTCTATATATATTTCTGACGACTTACGTCCTGTAATAACAGAATTATAGAACCCTGCTTTTATCAGTTCTCCGACATATCGTTCTTCATTATAATCATAAAAATCACTGATATACACCGAAGGGCTTGTCCTGTTAGAATAATCCCACTGATTGGCTATAGTACAATGTATAAAACTGTAATTGCCCCCTGATGCAAGAAAAGCGCAAAAGTACCCGCAATGTGCAATAACAACATTCTCTGCTGTTATACTCGCACCCAGTGATGATAATCCGCTAACTGACATATGAGCAATGATGAGGTTATGTAATTCCAGGTCAGGTGCCTGGTCTGTAGTTCCCAGGTTCCCTGCATGAATGCCCGACACTGCATGTTTTACACTGGCATTTTTTATACTGTTGCCGGAGCTACCATTTAGAAAATATAATCCCTGCCACTGGCCAGGCACATCCGAGTACATGGCTTCAATCCTGTCCGAAGCGAGAATGACAGGTTTCCCGATAGTTCCTTCAATCACCAGGGAACCGGCAATATACATAGTTGACCCCTTGTGAAACAATATTTCAGCACCTTCATTTATGGTAAGTACGTGGCCGGTATCAACAATCATTGAATTATATACTACGTAAGGTTTCCCTTCAGTCCATGTTTCCGTTTCAACAATGGCAGAATTAACCAGGTTGATATCCTGGCCCCAGGCAATAAGATTTACATCATGGATATTTCCTTTAATTTCGAATTCTATCGAATCGTTTATTAATACAGGGCTATTTTGATCATTCGGATCAATAATGGCATCAATGAATATAAAAATGCTGTCAGACGGGGCTATTTCTACATTATTGAAGCTATTGGATGGGACACCATCAATATTTAACCTGAACGGAGAATTATCTCCCCCGGCGAGTTGAATTCTGTTAATAAGCAACCATGATCTGTAAGGATTTATTACCCTCAGTTCTTTCGTTATTGTACCTATACTGGTAAATACTGTATCAAAGTGTATGGTGTCTTCAGAAAACTCAATCCTGGCAATATCACCCTGAAAGTATCTTTTCTCCTCACATGATGACAGGTAAATAAACACTATAAGCAAAAAAAGGTAAAGCTTATTCATGAATAATATGCAGCTTGCTCAAATCACTAGTACTGGTTTAGCCAGCGGTATCTCCTTGCATTATCTCCAAATTTAACAGCAAATGACAGTTCATGTGAGCCGTAACTATGCTTTCTTATATCGGTTAAGGCAAAGTCAAAGGCATATGCAAAATAAAACCTGTCATATGTAAACCCGAGCAGCATTATCAAAGCATCCTGTGTGCGGTATGATATACCTGCCCAGTAATCTTCACGATAATATATCCTTGTGGTAATATCCATCTGGGATGCTTTAAGGATCATATCTGATGATTTTAAAAGAGCTGATGGTTCAAGGATCCAATCGTTCCCGGCAAGTGGAATTTTCACTCCACCTGTCAGAAAGAAGTGCCCCAGCTCGGTTCGTGGATTTTTCGCGGTATTACCCAGTGTAAGGGACCCCCTGAATAATTGGGTGGCAGAAAATCCAAGATAAAATTTTTCAGCTGTATAGCTTACTCCAAAATTGAAATCAGGAATAAAGACAACCCTGTCATAATTATTCAGGAATTCGTCGTCAATATCTGCTACAACTGCACCATCCAGGTCTATGGCAAACTGGTATACGGTAGAAGCCAGGCCGAATGACAGCTGTGACCCGTACCTGTCAATATTTATGTGGTAAGCGTAGGCCAGTTCAAAGCCTGTCCTTCGTATAATGCCGTTCCGGTCATTGAAAATATAACCACCCAGGCCAACCCTGCTTTCCCTGGTTGGTTTGACAATTTCTTTCCTGACTGATGTTGACCTCTGGATATAGCTGTTCCTGAGAAGCCTTGTCTGGAAGCTGACAGCATAAGTACTTGGGGAAGAAGGAATGCCTATCCATTGCTCCCTGGCTGTCAGATTCAGTGTAGTATACCCGTCATTTCCTGCATATGAAGGATTTATTAAAAATCCGTTCATTACATACTGGCTATACATTGGAACCTGCTGGGCATTTAATGATATACCCAGCAGCATTCCACATATGATAATCAGTATTTGTTTAGTATTTCTCATATTGACGATAAAAGTTAGTCAATTTTATCTAATAATTGTTATAGTCCCTGTTCTGGGGGTAGAGCCATCACCAAGATTAAGTATATAGTGATAAGAATCAACCGGCAATGCTTGGCCTTTATATGTACCATCCCACCTGTTCTCCTCCAGGTTTTTGGCACTGAAGATCATCTTACCCCACCTGTTGAATATCTTGATTTCAGCATTCGGATACAGACCTATATTCCTTATTATCAGAAAATCATTTTTCCCATCAACCACACCTGGAGTGATCACCTCGGGCACTTCAAGACAGTTGATCCCGATAACACCCACTGTAATAGTTACCTGTTCCGTACAACCATTGGCATCTGTTACCTCAACAGTATAATAACCAGCATATACAGAAGTACGATCTTCTACGGTTACCTCATCATTCCAAAGAATTGTATATGGTGTGACACCTCCTGTGATAGTCAGGTCGATGGACCCGTCCTCAACATCCGGACAGGATGCATCAGTAACAAAGTATTCAATATCAAGCTCATCAGGTTCATTCAGGCTTACTTCATAAGTTTCTGAACATCCCATGTCATCTGTTACCGTTAGTATATAATCACCTGCTTCAAGGTCATAGATATCCTCATCTGAAGATGTAAAACCACCGGGTCCTTCCCAGTTGGTATTCAGTGTACCGATACCTCCGCTTACATCAACCTCAATATACCCGTCTGTTTCGCCATAACAGGTCACCCCATACCCGTTATAATCTGATACATCCACTGGTGTAATTACTATCTGAGGTGGTTCAGTTATTAGAGTGTCGAGGGTAAGCACATTGCAAGTATTCGCATCGGTAAGGTTCAGTGAATACAGACCGGCTGAAAGGTTAACCAGGTCTTCTTCTGTCGAGGTAAAGTCATCGGGACCGGTCCAGTTAATAGCATATGGTTGTGTGCCACCGCTTATAGTAATACTTATTGAAGCATCATTCGAACCATAGCAACTATTATGAGTTACATTATCAAGTGTATAAGTCAATACTTGCGGTTCAATTATTGTTATAGTGGTATCTTTCCGGCAACCGTTGTCATCAATAACTGAAAGATCATAATCGCCGGCAGACAATCCCGTGAATTCCCCTGATGCCTGGTAAGGAGCACCATTAATACTGTACTGGTATGGTGCTGTTCCCCCACTGCCACTGATTCGCAATATTCCGTCTGTCAATCCATTACATGTTATTTCCGAATGTTCATCAACAATAATTCCCGGCAATTCATAAATAGTAATAATTTTATCATCCGAGTCTTCCCCGCATGATCCTCCGCCTGTTACTGTCATAGTCAGGGTTACTGAACCTGCACTTATATCACCAGCTCCAAATGTATACACAGGATTATCAATTGTGGCATCATCGAAGCTCCCGTCTCCGTTGCTTGTCCATAAAACAGCACCCCCACTGGAGGAGGCATCTGTAATGGTGTAGGTATTTTCTGAAGCACATAGGGCATCATCCGCACCTGCATCAGCCACTGCTGCTTCACTTATAGTCAGTTTCATGGTATCACAAACAGCTGTACATCCTATCACAGGTGTTACATCCATGTACAATTTAACACTGTCACTATCTGTTATACCCAGTGTGTAAGTAGGGTTAACAAGTGTCGGATCATCAAACACACCATCGCCTGTTGTACCCCACAAAACAGTTCCATTGACTACTGAAGCAGCACTTAAGGTATATGATCCATCAGTTATGCAAATATCATCATCCGGTCCTGCATCAGCTACAACAGTGTTTGTGTCGCTTACTGTCACTGTTGCTGTACCACCGGTACTGTTTCCTGCTTCATCATATGCAGTTATATTCACAGTATTTGCACCCAGCATACTGCAGTCAAATGTATTTATATCGATTGTAACACTGGTAATACCACAGTTATCATATGATGCAGTGGTATCCCATACGTATGAGCTATCAATAGTGACTATGTTACCTGCTCCAATATATACAGTTGTATCTGTGCTTACAAGTACAGGATCAGTGTCATCAACAACATTAACATCAGCATAGCAATCCGCGGAATTCCCGCTTCCGTCAGTTGCAGTGAGGGTAACCGTTGTAATGCCGGCAGGTATTACTGTTCCTGCAGCCGGAAGCTGTGTGATTACAATGCCCGGACTGCAATTATCCGTAGCAATAACTTCACCTGTCAGATCAGGCATTATTGCCTCACAGTTATTATCAGCACTAACTGTTCTGTCAAGTGCACATGATGTTATCACCGGGGCTTCATCATCAGTAACAATAACATTAAATGTACATATTTCAGTATTACCACAATCATCTGTTGCGGTATAGGTAACTGTGGTTGTACCTGTACTGAAGGTGGCTCCCGGAACATGACTGCCGGTGAAGCTTGCCAGGTTGCAATTATCAGTAGCAGTGGGTTCTGTCCAGCTTACCACTGCATCGCAGGTTATGCCATCTGCAGGCACTGTTATATCAGCCGGGCAATTGTTTATCACCGGATCAGTTATATCTTCAACTGTGATGGTTTGCGTAACATTAACTGAGTTCCCACAATCATCTGTTATTGAGTATGTTCTGGTTATTACCTCAGGACAGGTATTGCCATCACTTAAATCACTTACAAAGGCTACAGCCGGTGCTGCTGTGCAGTTGTCCGCTTCATCTGTAACAACCGTGATATCCGGTGCAGGCACATCGCCTGAACACTCCACGTTAATTGGTGGAGGGTTACTGGCTGTAGGTGGTGTAATATCATCAATTATGATGGTTTGTGTGACATTAATTGAATTTCCACAATCATCCGTAACTGAATATGACCTTGTTATTACCTCAGGACAGGTATTGCCGTCACTTACGTCACTTACAAAGGTTACAGCCGGTGCTGCTGTACAATTGTCTGCTTCATCTGTAACAACAGTGACATCAGGTGCAGGTACATCAGCCAGGCACTCAACGTTAATTGGTGAAGGGTCACTGGCTGTTGGCAGTATTACATCATTAATCGTAATAGTCTGTGTAACATTTATCGAGTTACCGCAATCATCGGTCACTGAATAAGTCCTTGTTATTACCTCAGGACAGGTGTTACCATCGCTCATATCACTCACGAAAGCTACTGCGGGTGTGGCTGTACAGTTATCTGCTTCATCAGTCACTACTGTAATATCCGGTGCAGGTACATCAGATAAACACTCTACATTAATTGGTGCAGGGTCAGTGGCTGTTGGTAATGTTACATCATTAACCGTAATAGTCTGTGTAACATTTATCGAGTTACCGCAATCATCGGTCACTGAATATCTCCTTGTAATTACCTCAGGACAAGTACTACCATCGCTTACATCATTTACAAAGGCCACTGTTGGCAATGCAGTACAATTATCTGCCGCATCAGTAATGACAGCAATATCCGGTACAGGCACATCACCTGAACACTCCACACTGATTGGTGGAGGACTACTGGCTGTTGGTGGTATAAGGTCATTCACTGTAATAGTCTGTACATATGGCGCACCCGGGTTACCACATTCGTCAACAGCAGTCCAGCTTCTCGCACGGACATATGCATCAGGGCATAACGGGTCAGGAACAATATTATCGCTGTCCAATGTAATTACTATTGATCCCGCAGCAGTACAATTATCAGTAAATGATGGTTCCATAAGCAGTGCTGCTGCAAGTCCGGCTGCATCGGCGCAATCAAGATTAGCATCAAGATCACCTGGTGCTTCTACTGCAGAAGGACCGGTTATATCATCTATTGTGATCGTTTGTGTAACATTGATTGAATTACCGCAGGCATCGGTAACTGAATATGTTCTTGTGATAATCTCCGGGCATGTATTACCGTCGCTTACATCACTTACAAAAGCCACCGTTGGCGCTGGCGCGCAATTATCAGCTTCATCGGTCACTACTGAAACATCAGGTGAAGGTACATCACCTGCACATTCAACACTTATTGGTGCGGGGTTACTTGCTGTTGGCGGTGTTATATCATTTATGGTAATAGTCTGGGTTACATTGATTGAATTAGCGCAGGCATCAGTCACAGAGTAGGTTCTTGTAATTACTTCAGGGCAGGTATTGCCGTCACTTACATCACTTACAAAAGCTACAGTTGGTGTTGCTGAGCAATTATCCGCTTCATCTGTAACAACGGTTACATCCGGTGCAGGCACATCAGAAAAACATTCTACATTAACCGGTGCAGGATTGCTGGCTGTAGGTGGTGTAACATCCTCAATTGTGATAGTCTGGGTAACATTGACAGAGTTACCGCAGTCATCGGTCACCGAGTAGGTTCTTGTAATTACTTCAGGACAGGTATTACCGTCACTTACATCACTTACAAAAGCAACGGTTGGTACTGGCCCGCAATTATCAGCTTCGTCAGTCACCACTGTTATATCCGGTGCAGGGACATCTCCTGAACACTCCACACTGATTGGCGGAGGATTGCTGGCTGTAGGTGGGGTAATATCATCTATTGTGATAGTCTGTGTTACATTAATTGAATTTCCGCATTCATCTGTCACTGAGTATGTCCTTGTAATTACTTCAGGACAGGTATTGCCGTCACTAACATCACTTACAAAAGCTACTGCTGGTGTTGCAGTACAGTTGTCTGCTTCATCAGTCACAACCGAAATATCGGGTGCAGGCACATCGCCTGAACATTCTACGGTTACAGGTGCAGGGTTACTGGCTGTTGGCAGTGTTATATCATCTATAGTTATAGTCTGTATACAGGTCTGGCTATTACCGTTAACATCAGATATCCGGTATGTTCTTGTAATAATTTCCGGGCATGTATTACCGTCGGAGTTTTCAGAAAGCAGTATAAAACTATCTGTGTCTACATTACAGTTATCTGTTGCTGTTCCGCCGGCTGCAGTAAAATCAGCATATGTAAGGTAGGCCGGTTGTTCAGAAATATCACATACCGCTGAGAGGTTACCCGGGCATATTATCACCGGAGGTGTGACATCACTTACAGCAACTATAATATCTTCAACTCCTGTGCAACCGTTTACATCCACAATTGTCACTGTATAAGTTCCATCTGTTAACCCGGTCTGATCTTCATCGGATGGCGATAATCCGCTTCCGTCTGAGGTAGTCCATAAGTATGTATATGGTGCTGTGCCTCCTGAAACGGAAATATCAATTGCACCATCAGTATCTCCGGCGCACTCAACATCTGTTACAATATAATCCACAACTATTTCATTTGGTTGTGACACATTAAATGTTTCAGGAGTAACACATGCCAGTGCATCAGTTACCCCAACACTATAGTTGCCTGCTGTGAGGCCTGAAATATCCTCTGTGGTCTGACCACCCGGTGACCATAAAAATGTATAAGGGCTTGCACCTCCTGAAGGTGTAATGTCTATAGCACCATCGGCAGATCCAAAACATGTTGGTTCAGTTATAACAGCATCTATTGTAAAAGGAGCACAGGCATAACCAATGCCGAACTGTGTGCCAAGTGTCGAAATTCCGTTTACCAGAAAATACCTGTAGACATGGGGTGGTACAGCTGCAACATGATTACCATCGAATGACCAATCCAGGTTATTTGTTCTTTTCAGTATCCGTGAATTTATATTGAGCGGATAACTTATGAAATTAGTTGCCTGTAAGTCAAGATTATAATTGGCCAGGTTAAAACCATTTGCTGCAGTAAAATTCCAGTAGCCATCGGTAAACTGGTATGCAATATCTGTTGTAACATCGACCAGTGGAAGTCCTGCTGATCCCGGATCAACAGGCAAAAATTCAACTATCACAGATCCCGGATTATTTAACAGGTTAACATACAGGCTGGCCAGGTGATATGAAGTGGTTATACCTACCGGGAAAAAAGTGTTGCCAAAGGAATTGATCCATCTCTCCATTCTCCCTGTCACAATACCGGAAACATAAGTCAGTGAACCAATATTGGCTGCGTCAGTTCCGATAGTAATAATACTGGAACCGGTTACGATATTTCTGCCGGCCATCTGAAGATTATTTCCGACTACCACATTATCTGCCAGGACTAAATCTCCGTATGTATTGGAATAAACCAGGTTGTAATAATTTTCCACCCCTGTAATTGTCTGGTCGGTAACCCCGTTTAAAGTAACAACGGATGTCCTGGGTTCAAAAGTGGCACCATTATTAGTCCAGTCACCGGCAATATTAATTGAATAATTATTCAGGCTTACATCCAGGGTACTGGTTCCGTTTATCAGAAGATCTCCTTCAATGATAACTGAATTTGACAGTGTTTTAACACCTGATCCACTTGAAGAAAGGTCATTATAAACAGAATTAAATGGTGTTTTAATTGTCTGGTCAGCTCCATTATAATCAACAAGGTTCTCCCTGGCAAAAGCTCTCAAGGCGCCTGTTGCCAGCAGGTCGCCTGTTATTTCCAGAATCGAATTTTCAGAGTTTATCCATGTAGTTGTTACATCCGCACCAATAATATCTCCGTCTATAGTTATGCTACCGTTGTTGGTTACAAAAACACTGGCTCCCAATGTAATATCACCTGCATTGATAGTGAGTGTGCTTCCGGAAGATATTGATTTATTACCGGCAGGAATAGTCAAGCCTCCCGCAACTGTTCCCTCACCATCGATTTCAGTATCTATCCCATCGAGGGTGAAATTTCTGTCTGCTCCGCCCTGGTATATACCATCTAAAATAAAATCGCCATGTATCACAAAAGGCCTGGTATTATAATTTACGATCCCGCCTGATTCTATGATCAAATTATTTATTTCTGTATCATCTGCATCAGGCAGGGTAACAGTATGACCATTATTGACTCTTGCATTATCCGTACCCAGGGGTATGCAGTTACAATCCCATGTGCCGGGATCATCCCAATCACCGGTTTGTATACTCTCGATAATACCGTATAACCTGACCTCAAGATCAACAGAGGGCGCCTGCGGACAACCTGGCAGTTCGGCAACCACCGAAACATTACCGGTTCCGGCTGCATCCCAGTCAACTGTTATACTGTTTGTATTACCTCCTGAGGCCTGTGAACCACCAGTTACAGACCACTGGTAGGTATAACCCGGTCTTGACGGAACTGAATAAGCCACACCTGTTGAATATTCGGCTAAAACAGTTATGCCTGTAACTGATTCCGGCGGTACAGAATGCAATATTACCGGGAGCACAACCGGGGCTCCGTTAGTGCAGGTGTTTGATTCAACTACAGCCACACTGGCATCATCAGTTCCAACAGCATCCCAGTCAACGGTAATGCTGTTTGTATTCCCGCCTGAAGCCTGCACTCCGCCTGTTACAGTCCACTGGTAGGTATTGGGAGGGTTATCCGTTACTGAATATGCTACTCCGGTTTGCCCGGCACATACATCAACCGGTCCTGTTATTACTGAAGTGACAGGTTTGACACAATCTGTGTCATCTCCAAAAGCATAATGGGCGGGTAGTGTTTTCAGGCCATTCCTTCTGGCTGTAACACCGGTACCTGCCACATGTGATCCCCTGGCCTGCCAGTCACCTGCTGCACCTGTTCTTGTAAGGATACGTGTATTATTATCGATTGGGAAGGAAGCAAATCCAAGCCCGCTTAATTGTAAATTATAATTACTGGCCCCTCCTAAATTAAATCCGTTATCGTAATCCAATGACCAGTATCCTTCAACGAAAGTATTATATATTGTAGTGCCTGCATCATCAAGCGGAAGACCATTATTCCAGGGATCATTACCGGTAAATTCAGCTAAAAGGGTACCACCGGAATTCAACCCGTTAATATTTATCACTAATCTCTGGGCATTTATATTACCAACCGGAAATTCATGCGATCCGGTATTATTTATCCAACGTTCAAACTTACCCTTTATATAACCCCCAAAATACGACAGGCTACCCAGTTCTCCCGTAGCTGTTCCTGTTCCCAGGGTAAGTTTATTACCGGATGAGTTAATCACACCGGTGACCATTGAAAGAATATTCTCAATAATAATATCATTTTCCAGTATGAGTTCACCGGAGCTTTTATTCAGCCTGAAATTATAAAATCGTTCAAGCATTGGATTGTTGATAGTCTGGTTCCCTGCACCGCTAAAGGATACACGCCCCGCACCCTGAGCAAATTCTGAAAAGTTAGTCCAGTTACCTTTGATATCTATATTAAAATTATTGCTTTCAAGTGTGGCCGAATTGTAAATTTCTATATTCCCGTTTATCACAAGGGATCCAGGCAAGTCCTTATTTCCGGCACCTCTGAGTTTAAGGTTGTGGTATGTTGCACCAGATGGCAGTTTAATATCCTGGTCCCCGAAATTGTTGTATTCGATCGTATTCCCGGGGGATGAAGCATTCATTACCCCGGTTGCCATCAGGCTGCCACCGATGGCGAGATATGAACCATCAGAATTAGTCCATATGGATGTTGTGGCATTAATACCGTTTAAATTACCGGTAATCTCAATTTTACCTTTATTAGTAAGTGTAACGGAATTTCCCAGGCTGACTTTTCCATATACTTTAAGATTGCTTGAAGACAGGATGACTGCATTTGCATTAATTAATAAGTCCCTGTCTGCATAATCGACTTTTATAATTCCTGTTCCCCCCAGTGTATCACCGTTAAATACTAAATCTTTTGCACTAATGTTTTTAGATGTGAAGCTACCATCCACAATGAATTTGCCATTCACGGTCAGGGTCCTGTCATCTGCATTAACCACCCCGCCAGGTTCAATTGTCAGATCGTTGATAGTAGCATCTGATCCAAAGAGGGTGACTGTTGTTCCTGAAGCAATAATGGCATTATCATTTGAGCCCGGTGCCACACCGCCAATCCAGGTAGTACCATCGCTCCATCTCCCGGATGTGGCAGAGGTATATGTGGTCTGACCCTTAAGCAGTAAGCCATTTAAAATAAGTAATGAACCAATCAGTAAAAGTTTGATACTTCTTTTCATATCTAGTTAGGTCTTCTGTGATGGTATATCATATAAAATAAAAAAATTTGATACCCGACTATTTAATCACTTGATTATAAAGCAAAAAGTCAGGTCATTTATCAATTTTTTAAAATAGTTAATTTATTCAATTAACATAAACCATTTCTGTTCAACAATATATTTCTTTCTTTTGACAGTGAAATTACGAATTAAGTTGCATCCATTTATCATGATAAAGGCCCCATTTCTCACAATTTATGCACAATACATAAAAATTTAGTAAAAATCCATACCTGGCAGGTTTCTGTTTTTGACATAATCGTAGATTTTATTATTACTTCACAGTTCATACATGGGACTCATATTTATCTGGTTATATGGCACATATACTTACCGAAATGCAGTTGCACCAATAATTCAGAAGAATTTTTTTATGAATAGATTTTTTGGATTATATTTGCACTCTCATTTGGGGTGGTTAGCTCAGCTGGTTCAGAGCACCTGCCTTACAAGCAGGGGGTCACTGGTTCGAATCCAGTACTACCCACAGAAAGAAAAACCGTTCACGCAAGTGATCGGTTTTTTGTTTTCGGCTCCGTCAAAAGCTTGCTTTTGTAAGGGGGGAGAATCCGGTGTTAGTGAGCACCCTATTCCGGTTTTGAGAGAGCAGTCCTTAATTATATAACTTGTATTATAGGTTTGTGCTGATATTGCACTGTTTACATTCCGGTTTATGGTGCTCAATCATTTCCGGAACCGGTTGCTCAGTTGATCCGGAATGTGCTGCTCTGAGTGACCGGATTTTCCAATGTGACACAGAAATGGAAAAATATTTGATTGCATGTGTTGATTTAGGAAGGAAGAATCAAGAAAATTACTGATACTGAGATAGTATCTTTGATGAACCTTTTTTGTCTATAACTGATAAATATATAAAGACTTCGTAAACCAGCCTTTTATAGGCAGTCAATCTGAAAGAAACGGTAGTAAACCATCACCTCTTTATCAGGGATAAATAATATAAATCTACCAGGGAGTATCCCGTTGCCCACATTTTTTAGAAGCAAGTAAAGGCTCCATCAATAATGAAATCAGATCCGGTTGTAAAACTACTGGTATCACTGGCAAGGTAAACAGCTATCCCCTGAAGTTCATCGGGACGTCCCATCCGGTGAAGAGGAGCCATATTATTCCATTGTTTAATCAAGGGCTGAAGGTCAGGTGAATTTAAAGTAAGCTCAGTGCCAATATATCCGGGGCTGATGCTGTTTACCCGCACATTTTTAGTAGCCCATTCAATAGCCATCGATTTAGTAAGTTGGATGACACCTGCTTTAGAGGCATTATACGCACATTGTGGTTGCGGAACATTTACAATGTGGGCAGACATGGAAGCCGTATTGATAATTGAACCGCCTGTTCCCTGTTTTATCATTTGCTTCCCGGCTGATTGTGCTGATAGAAAAACCCCTGTGAGATTTATATTGATAACTTTCAGCCATTGTTCCAATGTCATTTCCTCTGCTGATATATTCATGCATATCCCTGCATTGCAGAAGGCTATATCTAAACGACCAAACTCTTTTACAATTTTTATCATCATGTCATCCATATCAGTCTGGTTGGTAACATCGGCCTGAATAGCCATCGTTTTTGTACCAGTTCTATTCAGTTCATTAGCTGTTTTCTGAGCTTCTTCAATATCGATATCTATAACAGCTACATCGGCACCAGCTTCCGTTAGAGCCGTTGCAATACTTTTCCCAATACCACGAGCTCCCCCTGTAACAAAAGCTTTCTTGCCATCTAATCTCATTTTTTCCAAAATTTTCATAACAAAATTCTCCTATTATTTAATGTTAGTTCCAGACTCAAACAACTATTTGTTAGTAATCTGTATTAATTATTATTAAAAATACTAGCTACCAAAGTGACTGTAAAAGAATCGCCAGCAACTTTATATTTTCTTTCCATAACCTATAAATCGATGATTACTTTCATTATTTTATCTTTTTGTTCTTCAATGTATTGATAAGCATCATCATATTGATCAAACGAAAAATGATTTGTTACCAAAGGAGCAAGGTTAATCTTACCTGAAGCAATTGCATCCACCGCCTCAAGGTAATCTTCATGTAAGTACATCAGCGAGCCAATTAACTTTAGCTCATGCTCTCCAAGGTAGAACATGTTCACACGGGGATTTTGCGCATATACGCCAAGATTTATGATTTCACTTCCCTTTTCGATGTATTGCAGCAATACGTCCAATGAGTCCTGAAAGCCTGCGGCTTCGAATCCTACCTGGAATCCATCACCCCCAAAAAAGTTATTTATTTTCTCATCAAAAGAGCCTTTCTCAACATTCAATACGCCTCCGATGTCACATTCTTTAGCTTTGTTTAAGCGATAATCACTGATATCTGTAATAAGAATTTTACGTGCGCCCCTCGCTCTTGCAAACTGGGCCACCAAATTCCCGATTGTCCCAGCCCCGGCAACCACCACATTCTTCCCCTGCAAAGACGAGCAACGCCCTGTAGAATGGGCAGCAACAGCTACCGGCTCGATCATCGCCCCGTAATTAAAACTTACATTTTCCGGGAAAGTAACGACCCTGTCTTCCGGAAATACGAACAACTCCTGGGCTACCCCCGGCGCCTGGAAACCCTGGACCTTCAATTCCTGGCATACATTATACTGGCCTCTTTTACAGGGCGCACAAACACCGCAAACCAATTGCGGACGTGCAGTTGCCCTCATGCCCGGCGAAATGTTTTTTACATTTTTACCAATAGCTTCCACAACAGCTGAAAACTCATGTCCCTGCACAACGGGATAGGGTGTAGCCGGATGTTGCCCATGATAAACATGGATATCAGAACCGCATATCCCAATTTTCTGTATCCTAAGTAAAACTTCATTTTCTTTTAGCTCTCCCGGAACAGGTACTTCCCTATATTCAATTACTCCTGGGGATATCATTACTGCTTGTTTCATAACTAATTTCTTTGTTTATACAATATCTCTGAAATGAAAAATAAAAGGCATATTGTCACACAACTCATTTAACATAAAAATATAGAATGACTGCTGTTAATTACCTTAACGTACCTGGTGCTGTTCTAAATTTGATGTCGCTTTATTGGTCATTCCATAACATAAATCCTTCCATAATAGGTCAATGAATGCAGGATTAGATACAATTAGTGTCCTTGAATAAATACCAATCTATCCATCTTATAATTATTTTGTCAAGTTAGCTCCATAGCTTATCAAGACTTTCCGAAGTTCAGCAATATCCACTTCTGAAACATCAAGCCCTGACCGGGCACATAAAGCAGCTGCTACACCTACTGCCTGACCAAGCCCCATGACCGAAGCCTGTACACGGACTGATGCAGAAGATACGCCATCTGCCGAAAGCGCACGCCCACCTACCAATAAATTGGGAAAGCCAGGAGCGATGAGACTCCTGTATGGAATAAATGCTGCATCCTTTAAAAACTCACATCTTTGATTGTTTGATTTAGATGAATGTATATCCACAGGATGACAACCTCTTGATATAGCATCCGGGAAATTAAAGGCTTCTATATATTCTTCTCCTTTAAGCGTATATACCCCTTTTATCCTACGAGTTTCCCGCGTTCCTGCCTGTGGTGCAGTATTTACAAGATAAACTTCTTTGAATGCCGCAATATTCTGCTTAAGAAATTTCACAAAGGTAAACACATCTTCCCGTAGAAGACATTCAGCATTTGTGGACTGACGATTATCGGCCATATCCGCGTGGGTGCGGGTTATATTTACCAATACAAGTCCATTTTCAAGTACTCCGCAATACCACGGACCGCCAAATTGAGGTAGTTTTTCTTTTTTGCCCTGCTCTTCAAGTACCCTTCTCATGTCTAAGTCGTGATAATTTACTCCCTGCTGGCTATGACGAATTTTTGGAAGCAAATCGGTATTTACTCCTCCTAACATGAATATCAGGGTTGCGGGCTGCAGCTCAGTGCTTAAGGATTGCATCGGGACACCTGACTGGAATGCCAGGTCGGCATCTCCGGTACAATCGATAAAATACTTTGCAGCAATAGCTTCCGTGCCGTTTTTATTTTCGATGAAAATATGAGTCAGTCTGTTTCCCGATTTTTTACAACCGGTAAGATATGAATGGAAATAGAGGGATACTCCTGCTTCAAGAACCATACGCTGAGCAATGAGTTTATATTTCTCAGGCGAAAAGGTTATATTCCCAAGTGGCTTTTCTTCTCTGGCACCATCTATATCAATGAGTCGTTCAATAAATTCCCAGGGAATACCATCGATGACCCTGCGCCCGTTATAGTTAAAAACGCTAATTGGGGCAACAAGTGCCGCTGTTGCCATACCTCCAAGAAAACCATAGCGTTCAATAAGTGCAGTCCGGGCACCTCCTCTCGCTGCTGCAATAGCTGCGATGAAACCGGAAGGTCCGCCTCCGCATACAACGACATCATATTGTGCAACAACTGGAACTTCCTTGATTTGTGTAATTCGTTCCACCTGCGAAAGCCCTGATAATTTTTTATGGGAAGAGGTTATTCGGTTTGTTATCTTTCTTTCTTCTTCAACCATACTATTTAAGTATTGTTAGTTCTTTTTTACATTTTTGAATTATAATTATATCTCCGGTGCATTCTTCAACAAATAATCTTCAGCCTCGATATTCCACAGCCCCTTGGTATTAGACACTAATCTTGCCAGTTTAGCATAAAAAGGATCATCTTTACCTAATTCAGCAAAATCGGAAATTGGTGTAAGCGGAAGATTCTTATGCGTATATATCAATTTTTTTCCGCCAGGAATATCAGGCAGGTTCAGTGTGGTTTCGATTACTGAATTTAGGCCGCCGATGTGAGTAATCAGTCCAGCCGGATCAAGCCCAAGACTCATCATATCGAGCGCTTCCTGCAGGTCATCTTTATTACCACCGGAAGTACCTACGATGTGTGTTGCAGCGTAATGTACATTATAAAAATTCAATTTTGCGGTAAAATTAGAATCAGAAGGCCCTGCAAAAAAGTTAAGACAACCGTCGAATGCCAGGATGTTGTCGGCCTGTTCCACAAGCGGGGCCACCGGTGCAAACACAAATATATCATCGTAACCCTTTCCACCTGAAACTTCTCTCAGTATTGAAACAGGGTCATCAACGTTCCGGGTATTTAAATAAACCAGTTCAATACCATTTTCTTTTGCCCACTCCGGTGAGTAAATTTGGCTTGCATGGTCGAGACGATCCTGGGCAATATCAGTAACGACAAGCAGTGATGGTTTTCTGTCTTTCCGGCTAACCACATAATTAATTGCAGCCAGTCCCATTGGACCGACGCCGGCGAGTATCGCCATTTTACCACCCTGTTTAATTTCCATCTGGTGGACATACGAACCTGGTTTTGTGTGATAACTGGCATGCATGGCGCCAATAACGCAACTCAGCGGTTCGGCAAGTGATGCCCGGTAATAACCCTCTCCATTGTAAGGCAACAAACAATCCTGTACAAGTACATCTTGCGGAACAATAATGTAGGTCGCATCACCCCCGATGTACGAATAGGTGTAACCCGGTGCACTAAGCACGCCCACTGGTCCGTCCTCGTAAAAAATTGCGGCTTGAATAGAATACTTTTGCCCCGGCTTGAACTTATCCTTTAGTTTGATTCCCACTTCCACAATCTCTCCGCAAATCTCATGGCCGATTATAGTTGGTTTTTCAGCTATATTATCCGGAACTCTTTTGTGATCCGGTCCCTGGATTGCCGCTTTGTAACTCGACATGCAAATACTATCGGATACTATCTTGCTTAAAATCTCGTTGTCTTTAATAGGCGGAAGTTCAAACTCGTCTAACCGTAAATCCTTTTTCCCGTGAATCCTTACTGCTTTTGTTTTCATATATAAGCCTCCCATAATACCTCCGACATAGGGAGCTTAAAATTTCTTCCATCTGTTTTAGTTCTCTTGGATTTCAATATTTGTATATTTAATAATTCTTAAATTTCCTTTCCTATGGTTACCTCGTAATAGTCAGTTACCAGGGTGGAAATCATCCCGGCAGCTTCTGCAGCCTTGATTCCAGGGTTACCGTCTTCAAACACCTGGCATACTTCGGGTTGAACCCCCATTAATTCCGCACATTTCAAAAAAGTATCCGGATGGGGTTTCGGGTGTTGCACATCTTCGGCTGACACCAATATTTCAAAATACTTGTCCAGTCCCAAAATTTCGAGCGACTTCCAAGCCAGCCGTTTATATCCACCCGTGCCCACAGCCATCGGCATTTTACCGTGGCATTCTTTTACCAATTTCACCACCGGTTCAACAGGCTTCATTTTATACATTATTTTTTCATACTCGCGTTCTTTAAAATGTCCGACTTCCAAGGGATTCATGTTAGTACCGAACTGTTCATTCAATTTTCGGATAGTATCGACTGCCGGGACTCCCGCTAAGGAGCCAAATAATTCGGGAGTAAATTCAATACCGTAATTGCGTAAAATATTTTTGAATGCCCAGAAATGTACCGGCATGGTGTCGGCAAGGGTTCCGTCCAGATCAAATATCAAAGCCCTTGCTTTCGGGTCGATTTTTAATATCTTCATAAGATTCATCTTATCGGAGTTTAAAACTCAATAATAAAGCCTTAACTGGTGGTAAAGCTTTTCCTATAATCTTCAGTTTAAATGCATAAATAAATTGTTTGTTTGTATCTATCTAACCATAAACTAAAATAACACCAGATACATTTGATATCAATAAAACTATTGTCCTCACAAAAACCATTTCTTATTCTATTAACTGATTGACAATTTTCTTTATACCACTTTCGCGAATATTTTCGAGACTATTTAAATAAGTCTCAACAAAACGATCATTATTAACTAAATCCCCAAAGACATTGCTGATTTGTAAAAACAAAATTGGACCATCCTCTGCAGAAGATTTTGCATTTTTTTTAAGTATATCCAACATTTCATCATGAAACTGATAATTATTCCCTTCCTGTCCGTGTAATTCCAAAAGGCGGCACCATGCAGCCAATATCAAGGCACTGTACTCTACCGGGCCATTCCTTTCCAATTGCTCTCGTATTGTAGGAATAAGAAACTTAGGCAGTTTAGCCGAACTTTCAGAACAAATCCTTGTAAGCTGGTCTTTGATGTTCGGATTTTTAAACCGCTCAATCAGACTGTCTTTATATTCATTCAGGTTAATATTTTCAATAGCTCCCAGAATAGGTGTTACCTCAGTGTCAAAAAAAGCTCTCAATAATTTTTGTATGTCAGAATCATTTACAGCTTCGTCAACAGTTGTATACCCGTAAAGCAGACCGATCATCCCAAGCAACGAATGCCCTGCATTAAGCAGTCTGATCTTCATTTTTTCAAATGGCCCAATATCCGTTGTGAACTGTACACCCACCTTTTCCCAGGCAGGGCGACCATTTGAAAAGTTGTCTTCGAGAACCCACTGTATATAAGGCTCGCAGGTAACGGGCCAGGAGTCTTCTATCCCGGTTTCCCTGTACAAACGTTCAATATCATTTGGGTTTGTAACAGGTGTAATGCGGTCAACCATGCTGTTTGGGAAACAAACATTGGCCTGTATCCATTCCGATAATGATTTGTCAATTATATTGGTAAAACTCAGCAGCATCTTTCTGGCGACATCGCCGTTATGCTGGATATTGTCACACGAGACGATGGTAAATGCCGGAATATTATCTTCCATCCTGATCTTAAGTGCAGCAGCAATCAAGCCGAATACCGTTTTGGGCGCTCCGGGATGCCTGATATCCCATCCGACGTCGGGATTGTCTGTAATAAATTCCCCGTTCTGGTCAAAGTTATAACCACCTTCGGTTATGGTAAGTGTAACTATTTTAGTTTGCGAATCGGCTAGCTTTTCTATTGCCGCGATGGGATTATTCGGAACGAATATAAAATCTGTAATAGCACCGATAACACGTGATTCGATCTCTCCAGCAGGATGTTTTACCATCAGAGTATATAAAAAGTCCTGCTCCTTTAATATCTTGTAAATTCGTTCATCTACAGGTCTAATGCCCATTCCGCAAATAGTCCAATCTGTATCATTATTATTAAGTAGTTTATCCTGATAAAAAGCCTGGTGGGTTCTATGAAAATTACCTACACCAATATGTACAATAGAAGGGTTCACTATATCTCGATCATACCAGGGCTTTCGTACAAATGACGGTAATATCGCCAAGGTCTCTTGATTTAATTTCATCTGCAAATGCTTTAATCTAACTTGTATTATTATTCTTTTAGAGCAACTTGAATATCAGGTCAATAGTATGGTTTTCAATAAAATTTTTAGTAGCGTGTCCTCCAATACCAGCATTAGTTATCTCAGTTTCATTTTTGCAGGAATAAAATATCGTCGGAATAACAAGAAATAAGATAATTTTTTGATATCGTGGTAACTTATCTACTTTCAAAAGTTCCAAGGACATTTTTAGTTTTATACAATTCGTTTGAATCATTTAATACATAAATTTTATATGAATCTCCCCCTGGATTAACACGGACAACAACATGCCCCTGACTACTTGTTAATCTTTCCATTGCCCAACCTACCACTATTACAGTTTCTTCCCTTAAATTAGTTGTAAAGACATCCCGGGGTCCAGGATAAATTTTCTCAGAAAGGATACGCCTTAGGGTTGCCATGTCCGGTTGTTGTGCAATCCAGTTATGAATAATCACAGCTCTTGGGCGCAATGCCTGTAAAAACTTTTCGCTCATACAGTCAAAATTAGCGTGATGATTGGCCTTACATACATCTACTGGCCCTGTTACAAGTCCGATAGGAGTTTCAACATCCTGCCATATATGATCGGTATTAAAATAGATATCCCCGCCGGTAAAAAAATCGAATTTTCCATAGGATAGTCTAAAAGCTATGGAACACATATTTTGATTTGGAAGATCACTTACTTGTATATCCTCTATTGGTGGAAAATGGTTACGGGTATTGTTAGCAACTCCTGTCCAGATATATCCGTTCGCAGCAATATTACGAATTTCAAAACCAGGATAACTCTGAGGATTATTTACCATAATAAGTTGATTATTAACCCCAATTTCAAACTGTTCAACTTTCAATTTTTTATTATCCTCCATCCAATTAACAAATTCAATATAATTAGTACCTGGCAGGCTTTTCAAGGGTGTCGGATAATCATAATCAGGCCAGCCAGGATCTATCAGTTTATCAAATGGTACCATTTCTCCTACTTCTGTTATGCCCGATAATTTATATGGACCGACTAATGAATTTTTTATTTCAGGTGACACTCCTCCGATATGATCCTCGTGAAAGTGAGAAACTAATATATAATCTAGTTTATCACTTTTCCCTTCAGGCAAGAAATGAAGTATATATCTTGAAACCCATTCTCCCGGTGTTCTGCTTTTATTTGGCCTGGTTGCTATCCCCCTTCTTTCGGATGTAAGTGTTACTCCTGCGTCAACTAGCAGTGTAGTTCTGTCAGGTAATATATAAAACACAGATTCGCCCTTTCCTGTATTGATAAAGTGGATATCCAGATACCCCTCAGACCGCAAAGGTAATTTATCCCCAATTTGCGCTTCCTGAGCGAATAGAATGTGGGAGGTAAATAAACCCAGTAGACCAATTATTAGATGTTTAAATAACTTCTTCAAAATAGTATATGATATCTTTTCTTTATTCTTTCAAAGCAATTTGAATATTCAGTCTGAAACTGGGTTGTTTGCCGCTTATATGGCAGTCCAGTCGTAACCAGTTGCCGAAATGGTTGACCCGGATAAAATGAAGCCCCTTTTTTGTTATCGGTTCAGAAACGGTTCCTTCCTTTGCCCAGTTAATACCGTCATGTGATATCTCGACTTCTGCTGTTAGCTCCGGGTTTTCTCCTGACAAATTTTCCACCATAATAAAAAAGATACACTCACTTGCCCAGCCTGCTTCATACGTGTTGGTTTGGAAATCTTCCGTAAAGTCTTTTTTTACTTCCAGGTGAGATGCATTAAATAGTCTCATATTCTTTGATTTAAATGATTCTTATATAAAAAAGTTAATTATTCCTGAGATACTACTACAGAATCAACATACAAGAATACCCGCCGGTTTGCATCGGTTTCAACCCATACGAGTGGGTTCATCAATCCATCGATTCTTGCATAGGGGTCCGTAGTATAAATCGGATGACGATCCAAATCAAATGTTTTATCCTGACATTGCATTTCTACATATTCGCGCTTTTCAGTATCTATCAACAATCTAAAATACTGCCAGTTAATCTTACAGTCTGTTTCGTTATAACACAGCCGTTGTTGACCACCCGGAATATCTTGAAATCCATCATGTCGTCCATCATCATAACGGCGGCCGAACCAAAAAGGATCAACCCCTTTGATGCACCAATCGCCTTCGGTGCCATAAGCCCAGTCTTTATCATCTTGTGCTGATGGATAAATGATCTGCCATTTTTTCTGGAGATTTCCGTCAACAGAATTAAGGTATCTGACGCCTGCAAAAAACCTGTTGTCTCTTTCCTGAAGATCCCATCCGGCGCCAAATGCACGAACAGACTCTTCATGAAGTCCGGGCAGTTCACCTTTACCGTCCATTTTGTCCTGTTCGGCAGTATAAGCAAACCACATTTCAAATTGTAAATATTTGCGTTTTAAATGATGAAAAGACAAACGTTTTATAGCATGTCCCATTGAACCGGGAGCAGGCGGCTGGCTGTAAGGATTTGCCACAGGTCGGGTGGAAACTTTCAAGCTGTATTGGCCGGAAAGAGAACCATGTGAGCCCGGATACCGGAAAGTAGCTGTACTCAGCATAGCAGGAGGCCACTGGTGTTTTTCCAAAATGCTTGGACTCTCATCAAAGTCAGGAGCATCGCAAAAATTAGGCATTATTTCCATCCAGCCATTAAATCCGGTGTTAAAAACATCATGAACCAATATGCGATCCAAAGGCTGAAAACGACTAAGTAAGGGTGAGTAATTCATGTCTAAGTTTATTATAATTAAAAATTTCTATTTTCTTATCCCAGGTAAAATATGTTATTCATTAGCAACAGAGATCAGCAAAACCTGCTTCCAACAGTTAATCATCATATATCCTTCCCGATAATTCCGCTGGTATTTCTGGCGTGGCACCCTTCTGTGTACATATATAAGCAGCCAGCTCGGTTGCAACTGAATGGATTACAGACAGGGGTCTTTTCAGGAGAAGTCCAATAGTTAAAACAGAGGTAAAAGAATCCCCTGCCCCTACGGTATCCACTACATTCACCTTTGGAGCCACGATGTGTGATGAGTCCTGACCTGTCAAAAGTATACTCCCCTGTTCTCCCATTGTATATGCTATACAATTTAGCTGATGTTGAGCAAGTAACCTTCTGAGCTTTGAGTCGAAACTTCCTCTTAGTCTAAAAAGAGTGGATAATACTTCAAGTTCAGTTTCATTTAGCTTTAGAACATCAACACGATTTAGAGAATCATGTAATATCTTGCTGGAATAATATTTCTGCCTCAGATTAATATCAAAGACCTTAAGACATCCTGGTCTGACAGCATCCAGGAATGTATTTATACTTATAGCTGAAATACTACTTCTTTGAGCCAGGCTCCCAAAACATACAGCATCAAAAGTTCCAGAGAATTTACCTAAATCATCCACCCATACAATGTTATCCCATGCTACATTTTCATGTATAACATATTTTGGATTCCCATCACTATCCAGTTCAACTGAAACACTGCTTGTCGGCTTTGAATTAACCTGGATAAGTGAGTTCTTTACGCCCATCGAATTTACCTTTTCCATCAATTCTCTGCCCGAATCATCTTTTCCAACAGCACTGAATATATATGAATCAGATCCAAGCTGATGAGCATGATATGCAAAATTAAAGGGCGCACCGCCAATCTTCTTACCTCCGGGTAACATGTCCCACAATAATTCTCCTATACCTGCAATTTTAAATTTAACCTCCATAACTTATTATCATATAGACCAACATTGAAATATTATTTAATGACTACGAGGATACTCTAAACGCAATAAGAAATGTGTTATTTGTATTCCCTTTTTAATCATAGCTTCTGGAATTGTTGATAAAATAACTGGTGATTAGATTGCTCAGTCTTGCAGGATAAGTATGCCCCCGGGCTGTCCCTTCTCCCTCAACATGTACACCTTCAGTAATAGAATCCCCGAAACATAATACTTTCATTCCCTGCTTTATTAACTTATTTCCAATCAGATAATCATATACCAGTTGGGCCATTAGTTCATAACCTTTTTCAGTGGGATGTACTCCGTCATTTACCCCACAGTTATTAACATTTCTGATTATGTCATCTGTATTATGCTCTGGTAATCCGCGCTCAACAAACTCTGCGAAAATATCCACAAAGTATAAATCATTATCCTCTGATATCTGCCTGACTATGTCTCTTATGTTAGCAAGTTTGTTGTTTGGTAATTCTATATATGAACTTCTTTGATGACGCTGGAAGAGGTAAACGGTATCTACAGGCAAAGGGCTTAACAATACAATATTAATCTCAGCATCCTTTAGAATATTAACAATATCGAGCAGGTTATTCTTAAAGGTTTCATATGATACCATCTTCCTAGAGTTTACCATATCGTTGGTTCCTACCATCAAAATAACCAAATCCGGATTCTGAGAAACAACATCCTCATGCACCCTTCCCAATAAGTCTCCGGACGTATTACCTCCGATTCCGGCATTTATTACCTTCACTCTTTCCTGGCATGGTATAATTGGTACTAGTAGCATAATTATAAAAACGACAGGGTTCATGTTTATCAGTTTCAATAATTTATTTAAAATTCTGATCAGTTCAGACTATTCATTATTAAAGCCATAAGCCGACATAAGTTTTTTAAACAGATCGGTATTGTCATAAATTCCTATGAACTTTTCGGAACCTGGTCCATAGGCAAATACAGGAACCATAACACCTGTATGTCCGACCGTTGTGAATCCTGCATCAATATTACCTGTTTCGAAGTCTCCGTTATTCAATCCCAACCCCCCACATTCGTGGTCAGCAGTTACAATTACAAGTGTCTCTTCGTTAGCAGCAGCAAAATCAATTGCTTGTTTAACAGCATTATCAAAATCAATAACCTCATTTGTAATGTAATCAATATCGTTATTATGCCCACCCCAGTCTATTTGTGACCCTTCCACCATAAGAAAGAATCCTTCAGGGCTTTTTTTGAGTATCTGGATGGCTTTAGAAGTAGCTTTCGGTAACATATCCCCTCTGCCTCCAGCATATGTAGGATTATGAACATCTGCTGTGAGGACAATCATTTTTGGTGATTCGCATTCCATAGCTTCGGTTAATCCGGTAAAAACATGGTATCCTACATTTTGAAATTCATTTAGCAGATTTCTGCCATCTTCCCGGTCAGTAAAATGTTTTCTTCCACCTCCTATAATAACTTCTACTTCCGTATCGATAAAATCACCTGCTATTTCTTCATACATATATCTGTTCACCTGGTGAGCTATAAAAGATGCAGGTGTGGCATGGGTAATTGAAGAGGTAGATACCAGTCCGGTAAATAAACCATGATCTTCAGCTATTTCGAGGATGCTCTTTAATTCCAGTGAATCGGGGCCCATGCCAATCATCCCCTTCCCTGTTTTTAATCCAGATGATATTGCTGTCCCTCCAGCTGCTGAATCTGTTGTATAATTATCATAGGAGTTTGTTTTATGAAAGCCTATATGACTTATACCGGCAATATTCAAATCTCCATGATTGGCGGTCATCCCGGCATATATTTGCGATACACCCATCCCATCGCCTATGATTAAAATGATATTTCTAACATCTTTGTTTGTTCCTTTTTGAGTGCAGGAGATAATTATAGCTAAAAATACAATTGTAAATAATCCGGTCAGAATAATGATTCTTATTATTAACCTCATGATAGTCAGAATTTATAATTTATCTATCTTATGTCAGTTATATTAGTCTTGTCCTATTTCTTATATTTCAGATTCTTAATCCAGTAAAGCAACAGTATTAATACGGAAATGCTCAGTAGTGTTACACTGAATATAATCATCACTTTTCTCTGTGCGTGAGTAAAAATTGACATCAAACCAATGGTCACTCCCATTACTGTAAATGTCCACAACAATATTTTTATTGCAAACCTTGTAAAAGCTGGTGAGAAAACATCCTCCTGTGCGCTATTATTTACCTCCATAAACCGGACCAGTCTTTCCCAACCTGCACTAATACCTTTTCGTCTCGAAAAAATTTCAATAATTAAAAGGATACTTACAGGGATAATAAGGCCTATAAATGCATCTAGGAATTGAACATTTTCCTGTACTATTGATGCAACAGCCTTGCCCCCTTCCCATATGTCAGTTAGGATGCCTCCATTGGAGAAGCCTATCTTTATAAGAAAGCCCAGGGAATAGGTTATACCCATCGATATCCACACTGCTTTTTGATTGATGTATTTTGAAAACAAGCCCCAGACCGAGGGAATGAAAAGGGGCATAATAACAAGGGTAAGAAAGGTAACAATTACTCTTTCAGCTCCACCAAACAAGGGGATCAATAAGGCCAGTGTTATAATACATAAGCCAAAAAAGAGTGTAAAAATACGCCCTACAGACATCAGTTTCTTCTCAGTGGCGCCAGGGTTCAAAGAACGATAAATATCGTTGGTAAAAACTCCTGCAAATACGTTCAATGTAGAATCTATCATGCTCATTGTTGCTGAAAGCATGGCTGCCATCATTATCCCAAGCATACCGACAGGCAGCACATGCTTACTCATTAAAATGTATGCTTGTTCAGGATCAGCCCCTGGATCAACTACCCTGTAAATAAGAGCAGGCAGGTACCAGAACAAGGGTGTTATCAGGTAAAGTGCTCCCACCAGGTAAGCTGTTTTCTTAGCATCTTTTACAGAAGGCACACTTATGTAACGCTGCACAAAGGGCCAATCCCCGCTAATCATAAAGAAATTCAAAATACACCACAGAATCAACCATATAAACGAGTATTCACCACTTACCAGCGAGAAGAATCCTTCAGGTGCATTTTCAACAAATGAATTAACTCCTCCTACGCTTGAAAAAGCCAAGGGAATTAGAAATAAAATCATTACGAGCAGTACTACAAACTGGATAACATCTGTCATTAATACAGCTAAAAATCCTCCTGCAATTGTATATATTACAGTTATTACTCCTAGTATTAATATAGCGTAGGAGACAGACAAATTGCCAGTTTGGGGATTGCTCAGGACATGTCCTTCAGGCAATGGTATGAGTGCAACCATCATAATAGAAACAGCATATAAGGCTACAGCGGTGCTTACACTACGTCCTATTAACCCAACAATGGTATAAAAGCTTATTGTTGCTTTGCCAAAACGTATTCCGAGGTATTCAGCCGGAGAATCAATATTTAGTCTGCGCCATCGCCCGGATATATATAAACCGGTAAAAATAGAAGCAATCCCCAGTGCATTGCCAATTGTAACTGCAACAATACCTGACCGGTAGGCAACTCCCCCCCAGACTACAAAACTTCCTGCCGAAAATATAGTCATATATGTAGATAGGCCTGCTATCCACCATGATGAGTTTCTCCCGGCAATAAACATGTCCTTGGAGTTCTTAATTTTAGTACTTAGAACTCCACCAGTTATCAATAATCCTACAAAATAAATCAGGATAATTATATAATCAAATTTGACCATCTATTCATAGCTTTATTAGACACCGACAATTGTATTATTTTCAAAAGTTTTCATTCTTATTAATTTTCCACGGGATCTTACTCATTCACTTGCGTATGGGCCATATATTTTCTTTATATTGTATCTTTCATCCGAATCGTTTAAAACATAAACCTGATATGTTTCACCTCCGGGCTCTACGCGAATGACAACATGTCCCTGAGTGCATTTAAGCAAGGCTATATTATCCCCTAATTCTGTTCTTTTACTATCAGAGATGTTTGTGGCAAATATATCGCGGGGACCCGTATAGGTTGTCGTCGAGGTCATGCGGTCTAAGGTTTCCAGTCTGGGTTGAACGTCCCTCCAGGTATGAATTACTATTACTCTCGGTTGCAAATGCCCCAGAAATGATACCCCGTTAGCGTCCCAGGTACCATGATGATTAGCTTTCATAACATCAACCTGTCCGGTTACGGAAGCAACCGGAGTCTCAATATCTTTCCATGGGTTATCGGACATACCATTAAAGCATATGTCAGCCCCACTGAAATATTCGAAATCTCCATATGATATCTTAAATGCAATACTGCAATGATTTTCAGCAGGATAATCATCAACGACAAGGTCCTCAAGTTCTGGAAAATGATTCTGTTTTGTCGAGCCTTCACCGGTCCATACATATCCATTTGAAGCAATATTTCGTACTTCGAAATCAGGGTAGCTACCAGGCTTTACGGTAAGTGTTATCTGATCATTTTTCCCTACATCAAATTGCTCAACAGTAACATTATTGTTTTCAATATTCCAGTTCAGGAACCGGACATAATTATCCATCCGGTTGTCAGAGAGTAATTGTTCCGGATAATCGTAGTCTGGCCAGTTACGATCAATTAACTTATCGAATGGAATCATTTCTCCCACTTCAGTGATCCCGGACATTCTGAAAGCAAGCGATGAAGACATTGGCAGATCATCTGAGTACCCTCCCATATGATCTGAATGAAAATGTGTAAGTAGAATATAATCAAGCTTCGTTTCAGAATATCCTTCCATGAAATGTGCTATATACCTTGATATCCACTCACCGGGGCTCCTGGTAGCATTTGGCCTGGCAGGTATTTCCGGTGGATCAAGTAATGAGGAAGCCGCATCAACAAGCATCGTTGTGCCGTCTGGCATTATAATAAAGGTGCATTCCCCCTTTCCTGTATTTATAGCATGGATATCTAAAAATCCTTCTTCCCACTCAGGTAAAAATGTTACAGGCAGAGATGGAGGATTATCTGATTTCTCTTCTTCACTTTTTTCGCAACACGAAATGATAAAAAGCACAATGGTTAACAGAATAAAAATCTTGTGGTGTTTCATAGTATTTCGGCAGGCTTTCTTTTATTTTCTTTAAAGGCCTTCATCACTCCTTAATCACCGCTTTATATACTTCGACCGGGAAGTTAGATTCAATAATTGATACTCCGTCTTCAATAATATTGCGATAAGCTTGCGCCTTTTGTTCCTCTGAATCTAATTTATCATAAGTGGTTGCCGTTGCTATCAGGCAACGTACACCATGCAGGTGAAGTATGCTATACAGAACCTTATTTTCTTCTCTGATAGTAGTCCCAATACATGCAAACATCTGGTTAAATGGTATCCCGATCCTTCTATAAGCATCTATATCGTCCGGTGATCTCATTGAAATGGAAAACATTCTTTGACGGTTATCTTCAAAATAAAACCTGGCATCTTCAGGTGAGCGTACCATATTGATTACATAGTTATTGGCATCATATTTTCGAATAATGTCTGCAATCATCCGGAGAGGCACATCTTTTTTATCAAGTACCAGTACTGTTTTTCCCCTGGCCCATTCCAAAACTTCTGCCAGGGTCGGAATTTTGTATTCCGTCACTTCTCCTTTTACATTTTTCAGATGCAATTGTTGCAATTCCTTCCAGGTGTGGTCTATTACTTTACCTTTACCCGTGCTGTTACGTTCTAAGGTTGCATCATGAAAAACAATAATCATGCTGTCTTTTGTCAGGCGCGGGTCTATCTCAAACGTAGCAGGTATTTGCTCCAAGACATATTCAAAAGCGGCGATAGAGTTTTCGGGCAATCCGTTCTCTATCGTTCCACGGTGTCCTTGTATTATCGGAGAAGCGAGTTTATTGTATTGAAAGAAACTGTATAAAGCCTCGTTATCTGGAAATGACAGGTAATTTATTTCTTTTTCTTGCGTACTCGGAGTGCATGTGGTAAAAGCGATTAATACACAAATAATCAATATAATTTGTTTCATTCTTAATTACTTTGATATGGACCAAAAACATTTTTTACCTTATAATCCTCATTAGTATCATCCAATATATACACCGAATACTCATATCCCCCTGGTTTTACCCGGACCACAATATGACCCTGGGTACTATTTATTTTATGCATGTATTCAGCCAGTCGCACTTTGTTGTCATCGGTCAAGTTGGTTATAAATATTTTACAGTTATTGTTTGCTGCATACATTCTAGCGATTGTTTCGCAATTCGGTTGCACATCTCTCCACGTATTAACCACCACTACATGAGGGGAAAGCCTATTTAAAAATGTTTGTCCGTTGCAGTTCTCAGTCCCATGGTGGTTGGCTTTCATCACATCCACTTGAGGCATTACGACCGACACCGGTGTTTCAATATCATTCCAGGAATATGCCGACTTATTGTTATATTGAAGATCCCCACCAGCAAAATAATCAAACTGATCATAAGATAAATGGAACCCAATACTGAAAATATTTTCGTTCGGATCGGCGGCCACCAGCTCTTCGACAGGAGGAAATGTATTGGTTGATCCTGTTCCGCTTCCAGCCCATACTTTTCCATTGGCAACTATATTCCGAATTTCGAAATTATTGTATTTCGAAGGATTCCTTCTTAAAACGATCTGGTTGGATTTGCCGACATCAAATTGTTCAGCTGTGGCATTATAAGCTATTTTAGCCCAATCTAAAAAATTGATATAATTAGACATCAAATCAGTTGCAGAGGTATTCCTGGGATAATCATAATTGGGGTATCCACGGTCGATAATGGTTTCGAAAGGTATTTTCTCTCCTACTTCGGTAACACCGCCCATTCTGAAATTTCCTGACGCAGCTAACGGCAGACTTGTTGAATAATTTCCTATATGGTCGGGGTGGAAGTGGCTGATAAGGATGTAATTCAGTTTATCAATGCTTGCCGCTTTAATAAAATGTTTTACATAATTAATTATCACCTGGCCTGAACTGATTGCATTATTTGGTTTCGCAGGTGTTGGAGGTATTTCTGCTGACGGAGAAAGCAGCGAACCAGCGGCGTCTACAAGCATAGTGGTACCATCTGGAAAAATATACAAAGTACTTTCTCCTCGGCCAGTATTAATGGCATGGATATCCAAATAACCCTCTTTCCAATCGGGCAGCGTTTTACCGATTCGCGCTACTAATTGTTCATCTTCACCGTTATTGCTGTTATTATCTTCAATATTTTCACCACTACGGCAAGACGACAAAAACAATATGAAAAAAATAAATCCAATTACTTTTTCCCTACTCATCATAGTAATTATAAGAAGTCTAATTATGAGATAAACAGCAAGTAGTAATATTACTACTTGCTGTACTGTAGACTAATTTTGTTAATACAAAGGATTCTGTTCAATATTTTTATTAATGAGCACTTCCGTATTTGGAATCGGCCATAAATATTGCTTAGGTTCAAAATGTCTTTCAACATAAAGGGCGATAAGTCCTGCTTCAAACATAGGATCAAAATCTGGTATTCCGTTTTCATCAATTTCAGGTGTCCAAGGCCAGAACCATAAACCTGCATCGACAATCCTCTCTTTTAACAGGGCATATGGATGATGCCCATAATATGGTATAAAGGCTTCCTCGAAAAACCTCCATCTATGAAGATCCCAGAATCTTCTGCCTTCCCAGGCAAATTCAATTCTTCTTTCAAGTCTTAATGCCCTCCTCAATTCAACCTGGTCCGTAGTTGTGACAGGTGGATACAGAGAAGTCTCAGTTAGATCTACTCCATATGCCCTTGCTCTGACTCTATTTATAGCATCCAACACGCTCTGGTCTATCTCATCGAGTTCAATTTTAGCTTCAGCATACATTAGCAGTATATCAGCATACCTCATCAGGATAATGGGATTATCCTGATACCTGCCATCAGCTGCTCTCCAGGTAATAACAACTCCCTTTTTAAGCATATTACAGCTAAAGGCAGCCCAGGGAGTATTTGCTTTGCAGTCTAGATTTGTAACCAGCTGTCCTGTTTCCACATTCAGTACTTTGAGAGTATCTGGATGTGGCTGATATATATAACCTACGTGTTCTGTCCCATGTTCAACAAAGGTTTCGGTACATCTGGGATCACGGTTTTTAAAAGGATTACTGGGATCAAACAGGAGTGATTCATCAATAGGCTGACCGTCGGTACAAAGGTAGGAAGCCAGCAAACTCCATGAAGGTTGTGCATCCGCTGTGCCTCCGGCAGTTCTGAGAATAAATCCCTTTGAGCTATAATAAAACCCGTATTCATATGATCTGGGAATAGCAAAAATAGTCTCATCCTCAATAGTTTTTAAACGGAAATACTCACCATAATCCGGGTATAGTGAATATTTATTCAATGCCATGCAAGCCTCAGTTTCTTCAACAACAACCTGCCAATCAGACATATAAAGAGCAGTTCTTGCCTTCATTGCTATCGCCGCACCCTTATTAACCCTATATACTCCGCTAGAACCAGAGTTCTCCAGAGGCAGATTATCAATTGCATAATCAAAATCTGCATAGACCTGTTGAAGCACTGTTTGAACGTCAGTTCTCCCAATTTCGAAGGCCTCTTCAATTGTCATCGTCTCCGTATAAAATGGAACGTCACCATATAAGGTTATAAGCCTGGAATAAAAAAAAGCCCGGAAGAAACATGCTTCAGCCTTCAATTCATCCAGGACCTCTTGAGAATATTCTGTTTCAAGTGCCGGTAAACTTTCCAAAACCCTGTTCGCCCGGCTAATTCCTTTATAAGAATTATTCCATAACTCAATTGAAACAGACCACTCACTGGTGATAGCACCTACTGCATATTCATATACTTTTGTCCTCTGTGCCCAGTCATCAGTCCATCTATCAGTTATAAAATTCCTTTCAAGTGTATACAGGTATTCCCTGTAAAGATCGTTAAGTGCTATTTCAATCTGATCAGGATTGGAATACCAATTTTCACTGGATGCCTCGGATAAAGGATTTAAATCCAATTTTGTGCATGAAGCCGAAAGAATGACTCCAAGTAATAATATAAATAGTTTAATTTTCATCTCTCTGTGTTTTAAAATTTAACATCAATCCCAAAATTGAATGTTTTTGAGATATAAGCATTGGAAGTCACTTCAGGATCCCAGCCTTTTGGAAAATTATCAATGCTGAATAGATCTGTTAAAGAAGTATATACTCTTACGTTCTTCAGAAATAAACTTTCTGCCACATGCTCCGGTAATGTGTAACTTAGAGTAATATTCTTCAGACGGAAATATGCCCCGTTAATCAGCCAGTAATCTGATAATTCATAGTTATTATTGTCGGAAGATATATGAGAGAGGCGAGGATACTTCGCATTAAGGTTTTCCTCAGCTGTATTATAAGAACTCCAGTAATTGCCTTCAATTATCTCCGGTGGATTCTGCCACCATCCTTCGAAAGGCATAACCATACCGGTTGTAAGCCTGCTGTTTTGCTTACCGACTCCCTGGAAGAGTAGTGATAATCCAAAGTTATTGTAATTCAGATTTATATTTCCACCATAAGTATACCTTGGAAGAGAACCACCAAGTAGCACCTTGTCATATTCCGGTGTTATATAACCATCCGGCTCTCCATCAGGTCCTGATACATCAACATACTTAATGTCTCCAGGGCGAACGGAGGAAACGAGTACCGGCGAAGTATCCACTTCATCCTGTGTCTGGAATATTCCTTCAGCCAGATAACCATACCACTCGTTAAATTCACTTCCTTCTCTTATAATCTGGTCACCATAGAACACAGTGCCTTTAAGATCACCCATAACAGATCTGAAATCTGATATATTGAAAGACACTGAGTAAGTAAGGCCTCCTACCTGATCATGCCATCCCATACTTAAATCCCAACCATTAGTTCTCATTTTACCCGCATTCTGATCGGGGTCCTCAAATCCAATATAATTGGGAATCTCTAATTTCAGTAACATATCACTTGTATTCTTATGGTAGTAGTCAAATGATAAAACGAGTCTGTTATCTAAAAGATTGGCATCAAATCCTATATCCCAGGTTTGTGTGGTTTCCCAGGATATGTCCCTTACTGCGTATTCTATTTGTGCAGCAGTCATCCTGGATATAATATTATCTCCCTGCCAGAATGCAGCATTATCAAAATTCATTGATGCCTGGTATGGATAGTAGCCGATTCTTTCATTACCTAGGTTACCCAATGAACCTCTGATCTTTAACAGGGACAGGAAAGAGATGTTCTGCATAAACTGTTCTTCTGAGATAACCCATCCACCTGATACCGAAGGGAAGAATGCCCACCTGTAATCCGGATGAAATCGTGAGGACCCATCAACCCGGAAATTTGCCTGCAAATAATACTTATCACTGTAATCATACATTAAACGGCCAAAAAAGGAACGATAAGCTGATTCTATTGCTCCTCCGTAATTAGTCATAAAATCCATGTTACCCACATCAAGGTATGGATAGGTTAACAGCTCCATATTAGTACTCTGTGCATCCAGTGATTCCCTGAAAAAATAATAATCCTCATACCCAACAAGTATATCCAGACTATGACTACCTGCAAATTCATCGGAGTAGTTAAGTAACAGCTGTTTTGTCAGTGTCTTTTGGTCTGTTCTTGTTTCATATAAAGATGTTTGATTATATCCGTAAATATCACTCAGATAAATAGTGGGGTCATAGGCATCGTAATACGATATTCTTTTATTAAAGTCCTTTATCTTATAAAAATCAAAAGATGGTGCAACCACACCTGTCAGTGTCAACTCTTTTATTGGTTTAAATTCCAGAGAGATTTTACCATTAATATTGTCTGACAATTGATTTTTAAAACCACCGTAGTGTAAAATGGCATACATGTTTGAGCCATCCTTACCTGCTGAAATTCTTCCATCTGTATACATGGCTGAATAAATAGGTGCATATTTATGAGAAGAATTTACCGGGTTCTCGGAAGGATCTTTTTTTATCCCATGATTATAAGAGACATCTAGTTCGCCAGAAAGGAATTTATTAAATGTTATAGAGTTATTAGACCTTACCATTATTCTTTCATAATTACTATGATCATACATGGCATCAGTATTTTCATAATTGATTGAAGCTCTTGATCTAATTACTTCCCCCCCGTGTGTCATGGTAAGTGAATGTCTCTGTCTTGGAGCATAATTGTTAATTAATAGATCGGTCCAATCAGTTATTGGATATTCATTGGGATTGGTCTTATTCCATTCAAGCCAGTTCTCTACCTCATCCTGAGAAAAGGTGTTGTACTCACTCCCTGGGACATTCCCGCCATCATTCCACTGCATTTCATTGAACATCTGAAGATACCTTACAGGGCCAACTGATTCTGGCCATTGTGTTGGTTTTTCAAATCCGAAACTTGAATTTAATTCAAAGTAAGTTTCCCCGGCCATTGCTTCTTTTGTAGTTATCAGAATAACTCCAGCTGCTGCTCTTGCACCATAGATTGATGCTGAGGCAGCATCTTTCAATACAGTTATGTGATCAATATCGTTAGGATTTATATGGTCAATATTAGTGACAGAAACCCCATCGACAATGATTAAAGGTTGGCTGTCACCAATAGTAGTAATACCCCTAATACGAATATTTGCCGAGGCTCCTGGCATACTGCTATTCCTCGTTACCATAACACCTGGCATTGCACCCTGCAGTTCCTGAGATAACTGTGTCCCCTTTGTCTTTCCTAAATCTGTTCCGCTTACCGTAGTAACGGATCCAGTTAAATCTGTCTTTCGGGCTTTCCCGTATCCAATAGCAATTACTTCTTCAATTCCGAATACATCTCTCTCCAATACAATATTAATAATTGTTTGGCCTTCTACTTTAATTTCCTGACTTATCATACCAACAAATGAAAATACCAGAGTAGCGTCATCTGGCACCTCACTTATCGAATAATTACCTTCACTGTCAGTAGTACTTCCATGAAATGTCCCTTTTTCAACAATTGTAACACCAGGCAATGGCACTCCTTCTGAGTCTGTCACCTTTCCGGTAACACTTTTCTGGATGATATTGGGCATTTCACTCAAACTGTTTTTTACTAAATCCTGGGGACTCAGTATTATCTGCCTATCAAAAACTGTATACTTAATATCTGTGTCAATAAATAACTCTGCCAGAATATTCTGTATATACTCATCCTTGACACTTAAGCTTGTTTTTCGGTTGACCTCGATAAGTTTTGTATTATATAAAAAGAAAAACTCACTCTGTTCTTCAATTTGTGATAGTACTTCCTCAACAGTAACATCTTTTAGGTCCATAGTTAACTTTGTGGATTGCGAGTATGAGTCTGCCGCAATCACCTGAAATACACTTAGCAGTAATAGCAAAATGGTATTTCTCATGTTTCTAAAGAATTTTGAGCAGTAGATTTCTCTGAGATAACCTGCTCTGATTAATGATTTTTTCATAAATTTAGGTGCTTTTGGTTACTAATTCTGATTCGCTTCTGAATTGGATAATAACTAAAGAATCGGGAGGGAAACGCTGCTACGTTTTCCTCCTTTTTTGATAACATGGTTTTAAGGCATAGCTCTGAAATTTTTGTTAGACATCAATATGAATTATAATATAGTTCTATTCTTCTTTTTTCGAATGTTCCGTCAGGGAGTTGTCTTCTTTTGATGTTTTTATACTCAATTGGAGCAGAGATCATTAGCATATTTAATATTTCATCAAGTGTCTCATCCTCAAAAGTGGCTACATATCGATAAGATTTAAGTATATCATCCAAGATGACAATATTGACATTATACCAGCGATTTAGTCTCTCAACAACCTCGCTTAGGGGATCATCTCTAAATATTAGTTTCCCATCTTTCCATGAAATGTACTTCTCGACATCAACATTCTTCACCGAACATTCTGAATTTATCTTAGAATAATGAAAAAGCTGACTAGGATCCAATGTAGCAGCTAATGATTGGCTGTTGTTTATATTATTCTTGAATATCTCCAGTTTACCATCCTCGAGAACCACTTTAGTATAGGGGTTATCTTCCCATGAATTTATATTAAAAGATGTTCCGGTTGCAACTATATTCAAATTGTTAGTTGATACGATAAATGGTTTGTTTGGATTGGTATTAACATTAAAATATACTTCTCCTTTTAATGTAACCTTTCTTTCTTTACCATCAAAACGCTCTGGAAATATAATCGAGGAAGCGCTGTTCAACCATCCGATAGAACCATCAGGTAAATAAAACATAGTCCTGGCCCCAGGTGGCGAGTATATTTCTGCAAATGTATCCTTGGATCCTGAAGATTGGAAACCACCATTGAGACAGTATAATAGCAGCAAAGGGACAAATAAAACTGCTGCTATTTTTGTCAAATAGTGAATTGTCCTTAAAGGGATTGAAGGGGAAGGTTTATTCTTTGTCTCCTCAATCTTGATTTTACGATATATTTTGCCAAGGACCATGCTCTCATTATAATTAATTGCATCAACATCTTCTGGTATTTTTTTCCAGTAATGATATGATTTATCCCGTAACTCTTTCTCTGCCTGAATGCTTTTGAACCAGTCTATTATCAGTCCTCTCTCTTCGGTTGAACCACGACCATTTAAATATTTTTCTATTATTCTAAAGTCTACTCTCATATTTAAAATATTAACCTTAACTACTTAGAGAACAGGGGCTACTAATTAGCCCCATAGTTCTCCAAATTACTCTAACCTAATCTAACCTAGTCTAATCCCCAAATACTATTATTTTAATCCATGCCTCATTCATACGAGGCTGTTCTTTTTATATATAATCCCAGACAGGTATATCTCACCCAGTCAAATTGTTTTTTTTAAGAAATTTATATTTTAACAGAAGATGCCGTATATCAGTATACGAACAGCACAAAAAACAGCAAAGAAATCAATCCTTCTTGTTTTAAGGCTTCCTTAATAAATAACCTTGCCTTGTAGAGATGATTTTCCACAGTTTTTTTTGAAATATTCAATTTTCCCGCTATCTCGGATACAGTATATTCCTTTTCTTTATGCATAAGGAAAACTTCTTTTTGTCGATGAGGCAGTTTTTTTATCAGATGATTTGTTTTGTCAAGTAGATCATTATATTCTACCTTGGATAAATCATCAGAATAATCAACTATCCTTGTTTCATATTCCTTGAGATGATTCTTCTGCCTTGACAAACTTCTGAATTTTTTCCTTATAGCATTGAATGTAACAGTGAAGAACCAGGCATTCAAATTGCTGTCTTTACGGAGTTTTTCACAATTTTGCCAGAGATTTAAAAAAACATCCTGAACCACACCTTCTGCATCTTCTTTACTTTTAAGATATTTTAATGAAAAGGCGTATATTTTTTTATTGTATTTCCTATAGATCTCTTCAAATACATCAGTATCACCTTTTATAAGGTTTCTAAGTAGATTCTGTTCATATTCAGATTGAGACCCCATTGGAATTTTTGATTTCATGCATACAATATTAGTAAAAGAATTCAAATGAAAATAAATTCATTTTGATACAGGTATCGTAATTAGGTGAAAAATATATCAAAGTGTTTAATAAAGCAGTCAATTTTATGGAGTTATAACATAAGTATTAAATACCCTGTTTGAAAACATGCTTAAATGGCCCTCAAATTTTGTTAGGAGGAATAATCATCTTAGACAAATAGATGTCAATATGAATTTCAGGATACTGCAGATGAATTTGTAGCTTTCTCACTTAAAAGCTGAATTACCCTTTTATTCGCCTCATCAATCTTTCTCCTGTCAAAGTTGATATAAATATCAGTCACACTGCTTCTTGAGTGGCCCAGGGCTCTCGGTATTGTTTCCTTCGGGATATCAAGGCCGGCAGCAAAGGTTGCCCAAGTATGTCTTGCGTAGTAGGTACTTAAAGCTTTATCAATCTCGCATTTGGAGGCAACTTTCTTCAAATATTTATTTACGGTCTTAGTGAAGTTCTTATGATCTGAATATTTCTCGGAGAATAATAAAAAATTGTTTTCTCCACGATATTTTTTTATTAGGTTTCCTGCTTCCTGTACTACGGCTATGGAGAATAGTTTACCGGTTTTACTCCTCCGGTATTCGATATTACCTTTCTTTATGCTGGCAAGTTCATAAAGATCCTTCATATTTATTCCAATAAGGAAAAAGGAAAGCATAAAAACATCCCGGGCAAATTCCAGTTTGCCTTCAAGTATAGTATTATTTATCTTCCTTATTTCATCAATATCAAGGTATCTTTGCTGGGCTTCTTCTTTTTTAATCTTGAAACGTCTGAAAGGATAGTGATCGAAACCAATTATTTCAAGGTCTATGGCCCTGTTATAAACAGCTCTTATATTTCTTAGGTATACCGAAGCACCATTTATACTCTTACCATTCTCAAGCAGCCAGTTTTCATATTTGTTCAGGAAGTTATAGTTGATCTCCTCGAAGGGCAGATAGGATTTGTTCAGGAAATCCTTAACTGAGTGCGAATTCCGGTGTTAGTGAGCACCCTATTCCGGTTTAAAGTGAGCAGTCTGTTTGTAATTAAAATATATTATCATCCTGCATTGATATTGTGATGTTTACGTTCCGGTTTTAGGTGCTCAGCCATTTCCGGAATCATATGCTCAATTTGCTCTGGAATGAGGTGATCAGCCTGTCCGGATTTTGCACAATAGTCCCCACAATACAGCAAATATCTGAATATTCCTCAGAAAATCTTTGACCTACTTGGTAGGATGGATACGACCTTGTTGCCATTTTGCTTTAATTTATTTCGAGATCATGCAGGGTAACTATTGCCAAAAGAAAATAATCCCCAGATGAAAGTAAACAGTTTCAGAATGACCTTGGTAACTTCGTTTCATTCAATATCAATTTGCCAAAAAAGATTGTAACCTTGCTAAGTGATATAAAGGCTTTCTCAGGAAATACTCATTTCGAATACCTGAGCAATTAATTTGACATTAATGATATATTGCTTAATTTTATTGGATTCAAAGTTTTCTGAAAAAGTATTACTTTTTTTCAAAGGGCATAATTTAGTTAATATAACTTATGAACAGATAATTTGGGATTCTTTTCATAAATGAAGGATTACATTGATATATTCGAGCAATTATACAAAACGTATTATGAAAAGCTTTTCAAATTTGCTATTCATTTCGTTAAATCTGAAGCTATAAGTGAAGCAGTTGTTTCAGATGTATTTTTTAACTTATGGAGAAATCGGACAAAGCTCTCAAATATAAAAAATCTCGAAGCATATCTTTACAAAGCAACAAAACATTGTTCACTCCATTATTTAGAAAAACGACCTAAAGGTTCCCAGGTAGATATCAATTTATTAACAAAAGAAATATTAATTGATTTAAACACTCCAGAAGAAGTCATCATTCAGAAAGAATTACAATTAGTTGTTAAAAAAGCAATTGAAGATTTACCCGAAAGATGTAGATTGATCTTTAAATTGGTCCGAGAAGATGGATTGAAATATAAACAAATTGCTGAAATTCTGGATATCTCTATTAAAACAATTGATGCACAAATGGCAATCGCAGTTAAAAGAATTGGGGCAGCAATTCAAAAGTACTTTGTGAATTAAATATAATCCTACTCATTCAATATCTATTTAAAAATTTCGTAATTATTTAGGTGATTTACGATTAATCTCGGTCTATATTAACAAGAGCGGTAATTATTACTGATAAATAAGATGAAGAAAGAAAATAAAGTTTGGATAGCTATTTCACGAAAAATTGCTGGTGAAGAATATCATGAAAATGATATTAATTCGGATAAGAATAATCAAAGGATTCTCCATTATTTATCCAGCATCGTTTATAAAACTAAGGAGCCTTCGAAAGAATATTCGACTGAACGATCCTTGGAGAAGTTACAGGCTAGAATTAATAATTATACAACTTATAATAATAATTCATTTAAAAAGATTAAAATTTTCAAATACTGGTCGATTGCAGCAACAATTGCTCTATTAGTTCTTATGGGTAATATTACATATAACTTAATAACTAAGTCTGAATCTGAAATTATTGTTGTAAATGTTCCTGCCGGGAATACAAGAAAAGTAACACTTCCTGATAATACATTAGTATGGATTAATTCAGACAGCAGACTCGTTTACAATAAACCATTCACTAAAAGAGCCCGAGAAGTATACTTAAGTGGGGAGGCATATTTCGATGTAACAAAAAATGAGCGTAAACATTTCGTGGTAAAAATAGACGATGTAAATATCAGGGTAGTGGGTACAGAATTTAACGTAAAATCATATCCCGGTGAGAATTTACTCGAAGCAACTTTGGTTAAAGGAATTGTGAATATTGAATATATGAAGGAAAGCCCGAAGGCTGAAAATATTCAACTTACTATGGGACAGCGAGCTATTATTAACAAGACAAATGGAAATATTGATCTACAGGATAATGTAGAGGTGATAAATTATATCTCATGGAAAAATGGAGAACTAAGATTCATACAAAGCGACATGGAAGATATAATTAAACAACTGGAACGAAAATTTGGCATTGAAATAATAATTAAAACCAATCAGCTGAAAGAAAAGAAATACACTGGAAAGTTTGAAAACGATGAATCTTTAGTGCAAATTTTAGAAGTTATTAATATCTCTACACCAATTAATTATTATATAGACAATGGCCGATGGATAATCGAGGATAAATAATAATATATCTAATAAATAATATTAAATAAATGAACTGCCTATGAAAAAACGAACACTAAACCATAAAAAAACGGGAAATGCGCTCAACATTTCCCGTATATAATGTTTTTGAGCATAATAAATCATAGACCAACTACAATTAACTATTAACTCAAAAAGTACTACAAACATATGAAAATAATCAACAGAAATGGATATATATTATCCAAAAAGTATTTCCTAAAGAAAATATTATTAATCATGAAACTTACAATGTTGATCATGTGGATAAGTGTATTAAGTGTTTCAGCTACATCTTATGCACAAACAAAAAAGATCAATCTGGATATTAATAATGGCACTTTAGAAGATTTAATAGTCCAGGTTGAGGATCAGAGCGAATTTTCTTTCTTCTTCTCAAATGATATTGATCTGGATCACAAAGTTACGATTAACGTCGCCGATGCTTTAATTAATAATATATTATCAGACGTGCTTAATGGTATGGACATTAATTATAAAATACATAATAAACATATTGTATTGTACAATAAATATGAATTTATGTCACCAAATCAAGTCCAACTGAAAGAGAATAATCCTCAACAAGAAATTGTTATAAATGGTACCGTTAAGGATGATAAAGGAGAATTATTACCTGGAGTAAACGTCTACATTAAAGGTACAAATATAGGCACAACTACAAACGTAGAGGGAGAGTATTCCATTGTTGTACCAAATACAGAGGTAACATTGGTTTTTTCGTTCGTTGGTTATAGCCAAAAAGAAATAAATGTTGACACTAACCGAACGATTGATGTTGTTCTCATAACATCAATCTCACAATTAGAAGAGATAGTGGTAACAGGTGTGGCTTCTGAGACTTCAATGAAAAAATTAAGTTTCACTGTTGATAAAATAGATAGGAAAATGATCCAGAATGTTCCAGCGATAAATGTTGGTATGGCATTGCAAGGTAAGATTCCTGGATTAAAAATTTCGACCTCCACAGGGATGCCAGGAGAGGAACCGGAGATACAGATAAGGGGAGCAAAAAGTATCCTTGGATCATCTCAACCTCTTATTATAGTTGACGGTATTTTAACTGAAGGAGGTCTCGTGGATATTAATTCACAAGATATTACATCTATTGAGGTAATTAAAGGTGCTGCTGCAACATCTCTTTATGGTTCACGAGCCGCGAATGGCGTAATTAATATTACTACGGAACGAGGTAGTAGTCTGAATGCAGGTGTTTCGCAGGTAAATTATCGCATGGAATATGGTAGTATGGTACTTGGACTTGGGCACTTGCCATCAAAAGTGGAAGCTCATCCATTTATTTTAAATTCGGATGGTACATTTCAATTAGATGCATCAGGAAATCGTATATGGGAACCAGACCAAATATATGATAATCCATATCCAACCGGTACTGATTTGGAAAGTTATAAGCAATTTTTTAAAAATAGTCAAACATTAACAA
>Ga0315537_1000055_pt1 | contig 67021 bp, 72 predicted proteins | sample SalMarSW160270MG_FD_203091 | JGI IMG/M metagenome (GOLD analysis project Ga0315537, IMG submission 203091) | Salt marsh sediment microbial communities from the Plum Island Ecosystem LTER, Massachusetts, United States - Salt Marsh Sediment SW1602-70 ... | reverse complement strand
GGAAGACGCTCGCGTCTTCGCCGCCTGCTCCAGGGAACGATCTCGCTCGCCGTCGTCGCTGCCATCTTCATCGGGGTCCTACCCCGGCTCGCCTCCTATCAGGATGTCTGGGCGACCATCCGCTCCATGACCTGGCTCGAGCTGGCGACCCTGATCTCGGTCGGCATCTGGAACCTCGCCACCTACTGGTTCGTCCTCGTGTCGGCGCTGCCCGGCCTCACCATCGGCCAGGCCGCCGTCGCCAACCAGGCCTCCACCGCCATCTCCAACACCCTCCCTGGCGGCGGGGCGCTCGGGGTCGGCGTCACCTACGCGATGTACTCGTCGTGGGGATTCGGCGCCCAGGCGTTTGCGCTCTCCGCCCTCGTCTCGGGGGTCTGGAACAACTTCGTGAAGCTGGGGATGCCGGTGGTGGCGCTCGGCCTCCTCGTCGTGTTCGGCGACGTCAGCGCCGCACTGGTCACCGCCGCATTCGTCGGGATGGCGCTGCTGGTTGCCGCCGTGGTGATGTTCGGGCTCATGTTGCGATCGGAGCGGCTGGCGGAGCGCATCGGCGAGTTCCTGGGACGGATCGTCTCGGCGATGCGGAAGCTGCTGCGGAAGCCGCCCGTAAGGGCCTGGGGCGAGGCGGCCCGCCGCTTCCGCACCGACACCCGCCACCTCCTGAAGGACCACTGGATCGGGCTCACCGTCGCCACCCTCGTCAGCCACATCTCGCTCTACCTGGTACTGCTGGTCGCCCTGCGCCATGTCGGGGTCGCCGAGACCGAGGTGAGCTGGATCCGCGTCCTGGCGGCCTTCGCCTTCGTGCGGCTCATCTCGGCCCTCCCCATCACCCCCGGCGGTCTCGGGGTCGTCGAGCTGGGATACGCCGCCGCCCTCTCGATCGGCGTCGACGCCTCGGTGCGGGCCCAGATCGTGGCGGCGGTGCTGGTGTTCCGGTTCATCACCTACGCCCTGCCGATCCCCCTCGGAGCGAGCGCCTACCTCTTCTGGCGGCGCAAGCGGTCGTGGCGCAAGGCGCCGGCCCGCATGGTCGACGGCACCCCCCTAGCGGAGCCGGCTCAGCCGGCGAGCTGGGCCCGGATCCGCCCGAGCTGAACCTGTACCGACGCATACGATCCGCCGCCAGGACTGACCCGGGACGCCACCGACGCCGCCGGATCGAGCAGGTCGAGATCGGCGGGGACGAGCTGGCGGTGGGCCGCCTCCAGGTCCCCGGCGGTCGTCTCTTCGAAGCGGCGACCCGACCCGGTCACGGTGGCGACGAGGCGGCCCACCGCCCGATGCGCTTCGCGGAACGGGACCCCCCGCTCCACCAGCACCTCGGCGAGGTCGAGAGCGGTCACCAGCGCCGGGGGCGGCGGGGGGTGGAACTCGGTCGACTCCACCATCCCGGTCATCGCCGTCAACGCCAAGGCGAGTGAGTCGTCGGCGTGGAAGACGGCGCGCTTGTCCTCCTGCAGGTCGCGGTTGTAGGAGAGCGGCAGGCCCTTCTGGAGGGCCAGTACCCCGGCGAGGTCGGCGATCACGGTTGCCGCCTTGCCCCGGGTGAGCTCGGCGATGTCGGGATTCTTCTTGTGCGGCAGGGCCGACGAGCCTGTCGTGTAGCGATCGGAGAGGGTCACCCAGCCGAACTCTTCGCTGCTCCACAGCACGTACTCCTCGCCGAGGCGGGAGAGGTGCACCATCGCTTGGGCACAGCAGAAGGCGTACTCGCTGACAAAATCCCGCGACGCCACCGCGTCGAGCGAGTTCTCGAAGACGGCACCGAATCCGAGCGTGGCGCCGACCGCGGCCGGGTCGAGCGGCAGGCGGCTCCCCCCGGAGGCGCCGGCGCCCAACGGGGACACGTCGAGCCGAGGCATGAGGTCCCGGAACCGCTGCCGATCGCGCAGCAGCATCCATCCGTGAGCCAGCAGGTGATGCGCCAGCGGCACCGCCTGCGCCTGCTGCAGGTGGGTGTAGGAGGGAACCACCGTCTCCCCCACCTCTTCGGCGAGGGCGGCCAGCACCGTGACGGCGGCCGCGAGCTGGTCGACCCGTTCACGGGCCGCCCGCCGCAGGTACAGGCGCAGGTCGAGGCAGACCTGGTCGTTGCGGGAACGGCCCGTGTGGAGCTTGCCGGCGACCTCGCCGATCAGATCGCCAAGGCGGCGCTCCACCGCGCTGTGGACGTCCTCGTCGCCGTCGAGCCAGACGAACTCCCCGGCATCGGCCTCGGCCTGGATCACCTCGAGGCCCTCCCGGATCGTCGCCGTCTCGTCTGCGGTGAGCAGGCCGACCTCGCCGAGCATGGCAACGTGCGCCAACGACCCTGCCACGTCGTCGGGCAGCAGCCGGCGGTCCGCCGGGTCGACGGTAAGACGCCACAGCGCCCCGTCCGGGCCCTCGCCGAAGCGGCCGCCCCACATCGTCATGGCGCCGCCTCCCCGTCCCCGGCCCCAACCGTGGGCTGGCATACGGGAAGACCCTGCTCCCCAACCCGGGGTTGGGTGCAGGTGGGGGTGGGAGGCAGGATCATTCGCCCTCTCCCATCCGCTTTTCGGCGAAGGTGCGGAGCCGGAGCGACTGGAGCCGGATGAAGCCAGTGGCGTCGCCCTGGTGGTAGACGTCGTCGGCCTCGAAGGTGGCGACCGCCTCGTCGTAGAGGGCGTCGCTGTCGGAGCGGCGGCCCTCCACGATCGCCTGGCCCTTGTACAGCTTGATGCGAGCCTCGCCGTTGACTCGCTGCTGCACGTTGTCCATGAATGCCTGCAGCGCCTCCCGCTCCGGCGAGTACCAGAACCCGTTGTAGACCATCTCGGCGTAACGGGACACCAGCTCGTCCCTCAGGTGGGCGACCTCGCGATCGAGGGTCAGTGACTCGACGGCCCGGTGGGCGTGGTAGAGGACGGTGCCGCCCGGCGTCTCGTACACCCCCCGGCTCTTCATGCCGACGAAGCGGTTCTCGACGATGTCGACCCGCCCCACCCCATGGCGGCCCCCCTTCTCGTTCAGGGTCGCCAGCAACGCCACCGGCCCCAGTTCCTCCCCGTTCACCGTCACCGGCGACCCCTGGTGGAATCCCACGGTGACGATCTCCGGCTCGTCGGGGGCGTCCTCCGGATTCACCGTCATGGCGAACATGTCGGAGGGCGGTCCGGCCCAGGGATCCTCCAGGATCCCGCCCTCATAGGAGATGTGGAGCAGGTTGGCATCGGTGGAGTAAGGCTTCTGCGCCGTCACCGGAACCGGGATCCCGTGGCGCTCGGCGTAGGCGACGAGGTCTTTCCGGCCCTTGAGGTCCCATTCCCGCCAGGGGGCGATCACCTTGATGTCCGGCTTGAGTCCGAAGGCGGCCAGCTCGAAGCGCACCTGGTCGTTGCCCTTGCCGGTCGCCCCGTGAGCGATGGCGTCGGCCCCGGTCGCTTCGGCGGCCCGCACCAGGCCCTTCCCGATGAGGGGGCGGGCCAGCGACGTTCCCAATAGGTAGTAGCCCTCGTAGATGGCGTTGGCCCGTACCGCCGGGAACACGAAGTCACGCACGAACTCCTCGCGCAGGTCCTCGGTGATGGCCTCGACCGCCCCGGTGGCGAGCGCCTTGGCCCGCGCCTCCGCCACCTCGTCCCCCTGGCCCACGTCGGCGGTGTAGGCGACCACCTCGGCCCCGTACTCCTCTTGGATCCACTTCAGGATCACAGAGGTGTCGAGGCCGCCGCTGTAGGCCAGCACCACCTTCCGGATGTCGCTCATCAGCCCGCTCCTATTCGTTCGAGTTCTTCCGCCAGGGCTGCTCCACCCACGGCCTCGTCCGCCACCACCACCAGGGTGTCGTCGCCGGCCACCGTGCCCAGCACCCCGTCGACGCCTGCCCGATCGATCGAACCCGCCACCAGATGCGCCGCCCCGGGCGGAGTGTGCACGACGACCACGTTGAGGGAGACGTCGATCGAGTCGACGAAGTCGGCCAGGGCCCGGCTCAGGGTCCGCTCCGCCTCGGTCACCACCACCGGATCGGTCGGGATCTCGTAGCAGGGGCGGCGCCCCGGCTCCGCCACCTTGACCGCACCGAGCATGTCGAGGTCGCGCGACACGGTCGCCTGGGTCACCGCGTGCCCCTCCTTCGCCAGCAGCGTCACCAGCTGCCGTTGGCTGGTCACGGTGCGTTCGGTGAGGAGGCGGCGTAGCAGCCGGCGGCGGGTAGCGGTCAGCGGGCTCACGGCACCGGTTCCATCGTGATCATGGTGCCGATGCCCTCCGGGGTGAAGATCTCCAGCAGCAGGGCATGCTGCATGCGGCCGTCGAGGATGTGGGTGCGCTCCACCCCGCCCCGCGCCGCCGCCATGCACGCCTCCAGCTTGGGGAGCATCCCGGCCGAGACCGAATCCGAGGCGATGAGCCGCTCCAGGTCGGCAACCACGATGCGGGCGATGAGCGACTCCTCGTCGCCCAGGTCCCGGTAGAGCCCTTCGACGTCGGTGAGGTAGACGAGCTTGGCCGCCCCCAGGGCGGCGGCGAGGGCGCCGGCGGCGGTGTCGGCGTTGAGGTTGTACACCTCCCCGTCCTCGCCTCGCGCCAGCGGGGCCACCACCGGGACGTACCCCTGCTCCTGGAGGCTGAGGATCAGCCCCGGGTTCACCTCCGTCACCTCCCCGACGTAGCCGAGGCGCTCGTCCTTGGCGCGGGCGATGAAGAGGTTGGCGTCGAGGCCGTTGACACCGGTGGCGACCGCCCCGTGGGCGTTCACCAGGCGCACGATGTCGGGGTTGATCTCCCCGGCCAGGGTGCTCTGCACCACCCGGATGGTCTCGGCGTCGGTGATGCGCAGCCCGTCGACCCACTGCGGCTCGATCCCGCGCTGCCCCATCGCCCGCGAGATGTGGGGACCGCCCCCGTGCACGATCACCGGCTTGATGCCGACGTAGTGCAGCATCGCCACGTCGTCGGCGAAGGTGCTGCGAAGCTCCTCGTCCACCATGGCGGAGCCCCCGTACTTGATGACCACCGTGGTGTCACGGAACGCTTTGATGAAGGGCATCGCCTCCGAGAAGATGCGCGCCTTGCCCATCGTCTTGGCGATGCGGGGCTTGGCGGGATGGGGGGTGCCGTGTCCCAGGGCCATCAGGATCGCTCCCCGTTGAGGCGGACGTAGGCCGGGGTGAGGTCCGTCGTCAGCACCCGCCCCGCCCCCGGGCCGTCGCCGATCGTCACCTCCACCGTGAAGTCCCCCTCCCCCAGCCGCTCCAGCAGGGCCCGCTCGTCGTGGGCGGCGCCGGACCCGCCGGTGGCGACCACGATGCCCTGGTAGGCGATACTCACCGCGGCGGGGTCGAAGTCGATGCCGGAGGCTCCGAGGGCGCCGAGCAGCCTCCCCCAGTTGGGATCGCCCCCGTAGAACGATGCCCGCACCAGGGCCGAGTCGGCGATGGCGCGGCCGGCGTTGCGGGCAGTGGCGGCGTCGGCGGCGCCGGTGACGTCGATGGTGACCACCCGGTCGGCGCCTTCGGCGTCGGCGGCGAGCTGGCGGGCCAGGTCGGCGGCCACCGTGGTCAGCGATTCGGCCAGGCCCTGCAGGGTCGGGGTCACCCCCGATTTCCCCGACGCCAGCACGACGACGGTGTCGTTGGTGGAGGCGCAGCCGTCGATGTCGAGGGCGTGGAACGTCTCGTCCACCGCGACCCGGAGCGCGGTGTCGAGCAGGGGGGCCGGCACCGCGGCGTCGGTGGTGAGGACGGCGAGCATCGTCGCCATGTCGGGGCGGATCATCCCCGCCCCCTTCGCCATCCCGCCGACGGCGTACCCGGCCGGCGCCGCCAGGAACGCCTCCTTGGGGACCGTGTCGGTGGTCATGATCGCCTCGGCCGCGGCCCTCCCCGCCTCGGGGGAGGACGCCAGGGCGGCGACGGCGTGCCCGATTCCGTCGAGTACGAGGTCGAAGGGGAGCTGGGGGCCGATCGGGCCGGTCGAGGCGACGAGCACCTCGGTGGCGTTCCCGCCGAGGTGGCCGGCGGCCGCGGCCGCCGAGGCCCGCGCCGCGGCGGATCCGGCCGCTCCGGTTCCGGCGTTGGCGCATCCCGAGTTGAGGAGCACGCCCCGCACCCCCCGGCCGGCGGCGAGATGTTCGCGACTGAGGCGCACCGGCGCCGCCGCCGCCCGGTTGACGGTGAACACGGCGGCGGCCGGGACCGGCTCGGCGGCGGCCACCAGGGCGAGGTCGAGCACGCCCCGCTCCTTGATGCCGCAGGCAACGCCGGCGGCCCGGAATCCGGCAGGTCCCGTCACGCTCATGGCATCCACCCCTCGGTGGGGATCCCGTCGAGCTCGCCGAGCCCCAGCATCAGATTGGCGCATTGCACCGCCTGCCCGGCGGCGCCCTTCAACAGGTTGTCGATCGCCGCCAGCACGATCACGGTCCCGGTGCGGTCGTCGACGTGGGCCGAGAGCAGGCAGCGGTTCGACCCCACCACCCACCGGGTGACGGGCGGGCCCGCCGTCACCGTCACCAGCGGGCTGGCGGCGTAGGCCGCCTCCAGGGTGGCGACCACCGACGCCTGGTCGGCTCCGGGACGGGCCGTGGCGTAACAGGTGGCGAGGATGCCGCGCTGCATCGGCACCAGATGAGGCGTGAAGACCACCTCGACCGTCGTGTCCCCGACGGCGCCGAGGGCTTGCTCGATCTCGGGTCGGTGGCGATGGGTGAGCACGTTGTAGGCGGTCACCCCCTCGTCGACGGCGCCGAACATCAGCCCCGGCTTGGCGGATCGGCCGGCGCCGGAGACTCCCGACTTGGCGTCCACCACGATCCCGGTCGGCTCGACGAGCCCGGCGGCCACCAACGGCGCCAGCGCCAGGATCGCCGAGGTCGGGTAGCAGCCGGGCACCGCGACCCGATCCGATCCGGCGATCGCGGAGCCGAACAGCTCGGGAATCCCGTAGGGCCACCTCCCCAGCTCCGCGGGGTGGGGATGGGGTGCGCCGTAGGCCTCCTCGTAGCGTGCCGTGGAATCGAGCCGGAAGTCACTCCCCAGGTCCGCCACCCGCACCTCCCGCGCCAGCAGGGCGAGCGCCGGCTCGGCGGAGGCGCCGTGGGGAAGCGCCAGGAACACCAGATCGAGATCCCCGGCGGCGTCGGGGTCGAGGGCGCCGAGGGGACGGTCGCCACCGCCGAGGTGGGGATGGACCTCGCCGAGGGTGGTCCCCGCCTTGGAGTGGGCCCCCAGGTAGGCCAGCTCCATCGCGGGGTGGGCGTCGACGAGGCGGACGAGCTCGCCCCCGGCGTAGCCGGAGGCGCCGAAGATGCCGATGCGGTGCGCCACGGGTGACTCCTGCGAGACGAAGCCGTGAGTATACGCATATGTGTATAAAGGTCAAGATGGTCGGCGACTGCCGACGCGTCGGGTGCTCCCCGGGACGGGGTAGGCTCGCGCCCATGCCAACACGCCTCCCGTTCCTCGCCTTCCTGGCATTTGCCGTTCTCACCCTCACCGCCTGCAGCGGGGCCGAACCGGCAGCCGAGACCACCCTGCCCCCCACCACCCTCGCCGCCACCACCACGAGCGACGCCGGCACGACCACCAGCACGGTAGCGGGGACCACCAGCACCACCGCCCCGCCGCCCACGACCACCACCACGGTCGGGGCGGTTCCGGTCACCATCAGCGTCTCGTACGTCAACGGCGACGTCGAAGGGCCCACCCGTCCCGAGGTGGCGGTGGGGACCCTGGTGCAGCTGCTCGTCACCTCGGACCTCGTCGACAAGGTTCACCTCCACGGCTACGACATCAAGGCCGACGTCGGTCCCGACACCGCCGCCCTGCTCGAGTTCGTCGCCGACACCCCGGGGATCTTCGAGGTCGAGTTGGAAGACGAGGGGTTCACGCTGCTGGAGATCGAGGTCCGCTGACCGTGCCGGCCCGACTGCGCCGGATCGTCACGATTCCGGTCGCCACCGCAGTCGTCCTCGTCGCCGACGCCACCCCCGCCCTCGCCCACGGCATCGGAGGCCGGGCCGACCTGCCGGTACCCCTCAGCTACTTCGTGGTCGGGGCCGCCATCGCCGTCGTCGCCTCCTTCGTCGGGCTCGCCGCCCTGTGGCCGGAACCCCGCCTCCAAGACCTCCCGCGGCAACGTCCGCTCCGCGGCCCGTGGCGGGCGGTGCGCATCACCCTCGGCTGGATCGGCCTCGTCCTCTTTGGGGTCACGATCCTGGCCGGGCGCTTCGACGGAGGAGAGTCGGACCGCAACCTGGCGCCGATCGTGGTCTGGATCGGCCTCTGGCTCGTCGTTCCCTTCCTCGGCAGCGTCCTCGGCAACTTCTGGCGCTGGCTGAGCCCGTGGCACACCTTGGCCGGCTGGATCGGGCGCGACCGCCCGGAGCGGACCGAGCTCGCGGCCCGTCTCGGGGTGTGGCCGGCCACGGTCGGCTTCGTCGCCTTCACCTGGCTCGAGCTCGTGTCCCGCCACGGGGCCGAGCCGGCCACGCTGGCGGTGGCGGCAGTCGGCTACACCCTCGCCGTGCTCGCCATGGCGTGGTGGCTCGGGCCGTCGTCCGGTCTCGCCTCCGGCGGTGTCTTCGAGAACTACACCGGCCTGCTGTCGTCGATCGCCCCCTTCGGGTTCCCGCTCGGCGATGACCTCCCCGCCGACATCCCGGTCCACCGGGGCTGGCTGCGGGCTCTCCCCCACCTCGCGGTGCGCCCCGGGCTCACCGCCTTCGTGATCGCCATGATCGGCACCGTCAGCTACGACGGCATGTCCGGGACCGAATGGTGGATCGAGCTGACGGGGGATCGGCGCCGCGAGACCTGGTTCGCCACCCTCGCCCTGCTGGCAACCGTGGCCGTGATCGGCGCCGTCTACCTGGCGGCCGCCCTGATCGCCGGCCGGCTCGCCCGCTCCGAGCTCGGCGGCTGGGAGATCGCGGCCCGCTTCGCCCACACCCTCGTCCCCATCGCCCTCGCCTACGCCGTCGCCCACTATTTCACCCTGGTGCTGTTCGAGGGGCAGCTCGCCTTCTCCTCCCTCAGCGACCCGTTGGGGCGGGGGTGGGACCTGCTGGGAACCGCCGGCTGGCGGCCGGTGGCCTTCCTGTCCCCTCGGGTCGTGTGGTACGTCCAAGTCGCCACGATCGTCTCCGGCCACGTCGCCGGGGTCGTGTTGGCCCACGACCGGGCGCTCGCCGACTTCGGTCCCGAGGGGGGAGTGCGGAGCCAGTACGCCATGCTGGCCCTCATGGTGACCCTGACCTCGCTCGGCCTCCTCATCCTGGCGGGCTGAGATGCACTCGATCCCGTTCCTGCTCGCCCATCAGTACGGGTGGGACGAGGCGCTGCTCTTCCTGCTCCCCATCGTGATCGTCCTGGTGGGGGTGCGCTGGGTGGAGCGCCGTAACCGGCTGCCCCCCGACGGCCCTCCCCCCGGCGACGCGCCCCCCGGCGACGACACCCCGGACGGCGACACGGGACCTTGAAAGGATTGGCATCAAACGCTTCTCTGCGGCAGAGTGTCCTGCGACGGCGTCGCGGAGCGAGCACCCCGGTGACGACGGCGGACTCAAGCCTCGCCCGTGGCGACCCGATGCACATCTGTCAGCCGATCTGAGGGGACTGTCATGCCCGAGTTCACCGGGAGCCTGCGGCTCGCCGGCGACCCCACCATCGCGGTGACCGCCGAGGTGATGATCGACGACGAGCACCTCGTCGTCAGGTCCGGCCCCGCCCAGATCGGCGACTGGGCCCGTCAGGAGATCGAGATCGACGCCTCGGCGGAGGGGTTCCGGCTTCGCGCCGACGGTGAGGACCTCATCCTCGACGTGACCGACCCCGAGGGTTTCGCCGCCGCCGTCGGGATCCCCGCCTTCGAGCCTCACCGGGACGAGCCCGCCGAATCGGGCACGCTCCGGGACGAGCCCGCCGAATCGGGCCCCCGCCGGATCAAGCCCGCCGCCGGCCGCCGGGGTCGGCGGCCGTTCCCGACCGCGGACTCCCTGTCGAGTCGCTTCGACGATCTACGGCAGCGTTCGGCCGCCGGCTACCGCGACGACACCACGCTGCGTCCGATCCTGGTGTGGCCGCTGCTCGGCTCCGCCATGCTTCTCGGCGTCGGCGCCCTGCTCGGGTGGGGGCCGTTCCACCTCATCGGTGACTCCACCTTCCCGCTCGCCCGGGTGGTGGGGGGCGTCGCCGCGGTGGCGGCCGTCATCGGCGTCTACCTCGCCTCGCGCCACCACCAGCGATCCGGCGGGGTCCCCGTGATCGTGGCCGCCGCAGTTCTCTCGCTGCTCGTGCTCTACGCCTTCGCCAACGAAGCCGGGCTCCACATCGGCTTCCTGCTGTCCTTCATCGGGGTCCTCGGCCTCGGCGCCCTCGGCGGCATCGCCATGACGGATTGGGGCACCACCCCGCGCCACAGCGACGACGACGACTGAGGAGCCGGTCCGCGCTACCCGGCGCCGCCGCCGGCGCCGCGCTGCGACCACCAGTCGTCGACGAGATGGAAGGCCTCCTCCTCCGAATACGGCCCCTCCTCGATGCGGCGCTCGTAGAGCATCCCCATCACTTCCCCCACCAGCGGCCCGGGCCCGATCCCGAGGTGCTCCATGACCTGATGGCCGTCGATCGGCGGCCGCATCGCCTCCAGCTCCTCGCGGGTGCGTAGCTCGTCGATACGCTCCTCCAACTCGTCGATGCGGCGCCCGATGGCCCGGGCCCGTTTGGCATTGCGGGTGGTGACGTCGCAGCGCACCAGCTCGTTGAGGAGGGGAAGCAGAGCGCCCGCGTCGCGCACGTAGCGCCGCACCGCCGAGTCGGTCCACCCCATCTTGTAGGTGTGGGGGCGCATGTGTAGGAACACGAGCTGCGAGACGTCGGCGATCCGCTGCTTGGGGTAGCGCAGGGCGCGCATCCGCTCCCGCGCCATGCGGGCCCCCACCACCTCGTGGTGATGGAACGAGACCCCGGAGCCGTCCACCAGCCGCGTCTCCGGCTTGCCGGTGTCGTGGAACAGGGCGGCGAGGCGCAGGTCGAGGAGGGGCGAGGTCTTCTCCACCACCGCGATCGTGTGCGCCAGGACATCCTTGTGGCGGTGCACCGGATCCTGGGCCACCGCCAGCTCCGGCAGCTCGGGAAGGAACTCGGCGGCGAGACCGGTGTCGACTAGCCCCCACAGGGCCGGGCCGACGTGGCCGCCCACCAGCAGCTTGTCGAACTCACCCCGGATCCGCTCGGCGGAGACGATGGAGAGACGGCCCCGCATCGCCCGCACCGAATCGATCGCGGCCCGGTCCGGGGCGAAGCCGAGGGTGGAAACGAAGCGGAAGAGTCGCAGCATGCGCAGCGGATCGTCCCCGAAGGAGACTTCCGGCTCGAGCGGGGTGCGCAGCACCCGCGCCGCCAGATCCGCCAGGCCCTCGAACGGATCGAGCATCTCGGGCGTGACGGCGTCGTCGGCCGGGACCTTGATGGCGAGGGCGTTGATGGTGAAGTCGCGCCGGGAGAGGTCGGTCTCGAGGTCGTCGGCGAACTCGACCCGGGGCTTTCGGCTCTCCTCCCGGTACAGGTCGCTGCGGAACGTCGTGATCTCGTGCACCGCGCCGCGGTGCACCGCGCCGACGGTGCCGTACTCCTCCCCGAGCAGGTAGAGGTCGTCGGCCCACTCCGCCACGATGCTCCGGATCTCAGGGGGGAGGGCGTCGGTGGCGTAGTCGAGATCCTCGATGTCACGACCGAGGAGGGCGTCACGGACGCTGCCTCCGACCAGGTAGAGGGACTTCCCGGCGGCGGCGAAGCGCTGCGCCAGCTCGCGGGCAGGGGCACCCGCGGCGAAGAGCGGCTCCAGCCGAGGTGGGATCATGGTCAGGAGGTTACCCGGCACGGCGCCCCGGCTCGTGTCGCGGGCCGGGCCGACGCCGCGACCGGCTCAGCCCTCGTGGCGCCACCGCCCGGCGAGAGCGTCGGCATACTCGTTCCAGCGGTGTCCCGCATGGGCCGCGATCCATTCCAGTCGCAGCTCGGGGCGGCCGCGGTACACCGTGAAGGACCGCTTGACGAGGTCGAGGTTCTCCACCGGACCGGATTTCCGCTTCCACCCCCGCCGCTCCCACCCGGGCGCCCATTCGGTGACGGTGCGCACCGCGAGACGGGAGTCGGAGTAGACCGTGGCCGGCGTTCCCGGCGGCACCAGCGCCGCCGCCTCGATGAGGGCCGTCAGCTCCATCCGGTTGTTGGTGGTGTCCGCCTCGTGCCCGTGCCGTTCGGCGACGATCTCGCCTTCGACGACATACACCGCTCCCCAGCCGCCCGGGCCCGGATTGGGGACGGCGCTGCCGTCGGTGAACACTCCGCTGTCGGGACCGCCCTGGTAGGTGGCGAGCACCTCCACGGTCGTGGCCTGCTCGCCCCGACGCCGGCGCCGTGCGCCCGCTGCCTGCCCGCCCGGGGCGCCCTGGTCACGGCAGGCGCGACACCGCGCCGGGGTCCAACCCGGGTAGCGGGCGAGCACCTGATCGGAGAGGGTGAAGGTCGCGCCGCATTGGCGGCAGGTGAACTCGGGCATCAGGCGGCAGCGTAGCCCAGGTTCGAGGTGGGGAGCTCCAGGACGCTGGACCTGGGAACCGGTCCACCCTGCCAATAGGCTTCATCCGGGTCCCAGGTCCAGTGCCTGGTTGTCGGGACGCCAGCTACGCTGAACGGAGTCCCAAACTCTGTGCGGCCAGTCGAAAATCGGTGGGGTGCGAGGAGTGGGCGAGGGCGTCCTGGAACGACACCGTGCCTGCCGAGAAGAGGTGCAGCAGCGCCTGGTCGAAGGTCTGCATCCCGTAGTACTCCCCGTCCGCCATCACCTCCTCCAGGGTGTGGGTGCGGGCCGGGTCGGCGATCCGCTCGAACACCCGCTCGGTGTTGATCAGCAACTCGACGGCCGGCACCCGCCCGTTGCCGTCGGCCCGGGGAACGAGCCGCTGGCTGATCACGCCGGTGAGGGTGGAGGCGAGCATGAGCCGGATCTGGTGTTGCTGGTGCGGCGGGAAGTAATCCACGATGCGATTCACCGTCTCGGTGGCGTCGTTGGTGTGGAGGGTCGACAGCACCAGATGGCCGGTCTCGGCGGCACGGAGGGCCGCCTCCACTGTCTCGTTGTCCCGCATCTCGCCGATGAAGATCACGTCGGGGTCCTGGCGCAGTACTCGGCGGAGCCCCTCGGAGAAGGACTCGGTGTCGACTCCGACCTCGCGCTGGCTCACGATCGACAGCTTGTCGGCGTGGAGGATCTCGATCGGGTCCTCGAGGGTGATGATGTTGGCGCGCCGGTTCGAGTTGATGCGGTCGATCATGGCGCCGAGGGTGGTGCTCTTCCCCGATCCCGTCGGTCCCGTAACGAGCGCGAGTCCTCGTTGATCGTTACAGAGGCGTTCGACCGCCTCGGGGAGCCCCAGCTCGGTGATCTCCTGGCTGGCCGGGCTCACCGCTCGCACCACGATGTTGATCGAGCCGCGCTGCCGGTAGATGTTCACCCGGTACCGGCCCAGACTGGCGAGGCCGAAGGCGAAATCCGCCTCGTTGTGGCGTTTGAACTCGTCCTTGGCCCGCTCGGGGAGCAGTTGCTCGGCCCATGTCTCGGTGTTCTGCGGGGTCACAGTCGCCAGATCGGAGAGGTGGAGCGACCCGTCGATTCGGTACGCCGGAGGGGAGCCGACCTTGAGATGGAGATCAGACCCACGCACCTCATTCAGCTTCGTGAGCAGCTCTTCGAGAGTTGGCAGGGGTGTGGACACGGTTTCCTCCCGAGATGACCGACAACTGAGGCCGCCACTTAGAGTGTCGCCCTGTACTACGCGAAGTGGTATCGGTTCACTGCGGCAGGTCCTTGAGGTCCCAGAATGGAACCATTGCCCATGCCACAGTCCGGGCCATGTCCCAGCCCGATCCGGTGCCCGGGATCGGGCTCTCCAGCTCCGGAGGATCGGCGAACCCGTCGAGCGTCGCCGCCACCGATGACGTCAGGGCCGCCAGGTCGTATCCCCCCTCCAGGAACATGATCGTGCGGGCGGCGGGAACCCGGCCACGGAGGCCTCCCGCCATGAAGGCGTAGTCCGCCTCGTCGAGCTTGATCTCCGCCAGCGGGTCGTTGCGGTGCCCGTCGTAGCCTGCCGACACCAGGATCCAGTCGGGCTGGAACTGGTCCAGGATGGGGATGATCACGTTGACGAACGCCCAGCGGTAGGGCCCGCCGTCGCACCCCGGCGGCCAGGCGAAGTTGACCGTTCGCCCTTGGGCCGGCTCCTCCCCCACCTCCTCGACCCATCCGGTCCCCGGGTACGCCGGGAACTCGTGGAGTGAGATGTAGAGCACCGCCGGATCACGGAGAAACGTCTGCTGGGTACCGTTGCCGTGGTGAACGTCCCAGTCGACGATCGCCACCTTCTCCCCCCGCAGGGCCAGGCCCCGGGCCGTGATCGCGATGTTGTTGAAGATACAGAAGCCCATCGCCCGCCGCGCCAGGGCGTGGTGTCCCGGAGGGCGCATCGCCACGAACCCGACATCGGCGCCGCCCTGCCGCAACGTCTCGACCGCGGCGCCGCCGGCCCCGGCGGCGCGCACCGCCGCCTCCCAGCTCCCCCGACTGGCGACGGTGTCGACGTCGAGCATCCCCCCGCCGGCGAGGCAGAAGTCGTGGATCTCGTTGATGTAGGCACGCTCGTGGACCAGCCCGATGGCTGCGAACTCCGCTTCCGGCGCCTCCACCTCCACCACTTCGAGGCTCGAGCCGTGCACACCCGCGATCACGGCAGGGATGCGCGCCGGCCGCTCGGGATGACCGAACCCGGTGTCGTGCTCGAGGGCACTCTGGTGCGTCACCAACGCAACGCGCATGGCTCCATCATCCCACGTCGATTTTGGTGCTCGGGAGCAACGGTAACGTATGCCGCGCCACTCGACCGTCACCCTGCCAGGAAGTCTCGAATGGCGCTTGCAGAAACACCCGTCAAGGTGAGCCACCGAGGCCAATGGCCCGGACCGATCACGGTCCGTCGCGGCTGGGCACGGGCCGAGGCACGCCCCTGGAACGACACCCAGCCCGACGCCACGATCCGGCTGGTGCGGGGTGGTGCCCCCTTCCTGGAGGCTGCCACCGAGCTCCTCCATCAGCTCGGCGCCCCCGCGGCGCTCTCGCCGCCCCTCCCCGCCAGCGCCCGCCGCATGTGGCGCAGCGCCGGGTACGTGACCTTCATGGACCTCGCCCTCATGCGGCTCTCCCTCGACCGGCACGCCCCCGCCCCCGACCACCTCGTCGTGGAAGCCAACGACACTCCCTTGGAGCTCCTGCTCGCCATCGACGTCGCCGCCTTCTCCCCGTTCTGGCGTTTCGACGCCCTCGGGCTCCAGGAGGCGATCGAGGCCACCACCCGTTCGACCGTACTCATCATCCGGGACCGGGACGGCCTCCCCGCCGGCTTCGCCATCGTCGGATTCGGCACCGCGGTCTCCTACCTGCAACGGGTGGCCGTCGCCCCCGAGTGGCAGGGCAAGGGAATGGGCCGCTCCCTGGTGCGGGTCGCCGCCCGTAAGGCCCGGGACGCCGGCGCCCGCGTCATGCTCCTCAACACCCAGTACGACAACGAGGGCGCCATCGCCCTCTACGAATCCGAGGGCTTCGAGCTCCTGCCCGAGCCGCTCGCCCTGCTCCGCAACGTTCCCTGAGCACCGCCTCGTCCCGATGCTCCGTTAGGCTCGCGGCAGGCGGCGCGGCGGGGGACCGATCCCCGTCGGGCGTCCGCCACCCATCCCATCGGCCGGAGGAACGATGGCTCCACAGCTCCCCGACCGCTACCAGACCCAGGTGTGGCTGGGGCGCGACGGCGACGTCGAGGAATGGCTCGCCACCGACGGGACACTCGACCGGCCGGTCCTGCTGCGGGTCCTGAACGCGGCGGCCCCCGACCGCCGGGTCGAGGAGTTCGTGGCGTCGATCCGGGTCGCCGCCGGCGTCCAGCATCTTCACCTCGCCGGGGTATACGCCGTGGCGAAGTCCCCTGGGGGTGGCGCCTACTCGGCGCTCGAGTGGAACGGGGGCGTCTCGGTGGCGGACCGCCTGCGGGCGTCGGAGACGCTGCCCGTCTCGGAGTTCCTCCCCAACGCCGCCGGGCTCGCCGACGGGCTCGCCGCCCTCCATGCCGCCGGGGCCACTCACGGGGCGATCGACTCGGGCGCCATCCTCTTCTCCGCCGCCCACCCCGCCAAGCTCGGGGCTTTCGGGCGACCCCGCCGCTCGCTGGCCCCGGGCGACGACACGGCCTCGCTGGCACGGGCGTTGCGGCTCGCACTCACGGGGTCCGACCAGCAGGGCCTCAACCCGTCCCAGGTGGTCGAAGGGCTCCCGGCGTCGGTCGACCGGGCCCTCTCCGACGCCGAGGCGGACATCCTCGATGCCGCCGGGCTGGCGGCTGCCCTGCGAGCGACTCCCTACGTGCCGCCTCCCGAGCCCCGAGGCGGCTGGTCGTGGCGCTGGCTGGTGCCGGCGACTGTGCTGTTGCTGTCGGCGGCGCTGATCGCCGCCGCCGGTCTCGCCATCGACGTCGACCCCGACTCCCCGTTCCTGTTCCCCGCCACCCCCCCGGCGGCCACGACGACCACCACGGCGGCATCCGGCACCACGACGACCCAGCCTGGCACGATCCCGGCCGGATCGCTCGGGGCGTCGGCGTCCGTCTACGACCCGTTCGGGGACCGGACGGAACGGGACTCCGAGGTGCCGAACGTGCTCGACGGCGACCTCGAGACCTCGTGGCGCACCGAGCGCTACTTCGACCCGCTGGCCCGGCTCAACAAGCCCGGGGTGGGACTCGTCTTCACCGTCGACGGGGACCCCGCATCGGTCGAACTCCACCTCTCGACGGGCACCCGTTTCACGGTGGCGTGGGCCGATCAGGTCCCGGGCGACTTCGACGCCTGGGAGGAGGTCGGTTCGGGAACCGCCCTCGGCGGCCCCGTCCAGCTCCAGCTCCCCTCCCGCCAAGACGGGGTGTGGCTGCTGTGGCTCACCGACCTCCCGGAACAAGGCGACGGCGAGTACTTCGCCCAGGTCTCCGAGGTGGTGTTCCATTCGTGACAGACACCCGGCACCCGACCACAATCGAGCTGCGATGACCCATCGGGCCGCTGCCGACATCGACCTGATCAAACGCTACCTCGGCGGAGACGTGGGCGCCTTCGATGAGCTGATGCGCGCCCACGAGGACCGTGTCTTCGGCATCTGCCTCCGCATGCTGCGCGACCGGGACCAGGCCCTCGATGCCACCCAGGAGACCTTCCTCACGGTGTTCCGCAAGGTCGACCGCTACCAGGCCCAGGCAGCCTTCAGCACCTGGCTGTACCGGGTGGCGGTCAATGCCTGCTACGACCACCTGCGGCGGAGCCGGCGCCGCCAGGCCGATCCCCTGCCCGAGAACCTCGACCCGGTCGACGTCTCCAGCGACGACCAGTTCACCGCCGTCGAGCTGCGTCCCGACATCGAGGTGGCGCTGCAGGCGGTGGCGGCCGAGTTCCGGGCCGCGGTGGTCCTCGTCGATCTCGAGGGCCTCGCCCTGGAGACGGCGGCCGAGCTGCTCGGCGTCCCGGTTGGCACGGTGAAGTCGCGCGTCTTCCGCGGCAGGCGCCAGCTGGCGGAGCGCCTCGGGAACCTGCGCGCCGTCCCCGAGCATCCAAAGGACGAATGACGATGCACGAGAACGACCCCGATACGATCCTCGCCCTCCTCGACGGGTCCCTGGAGGCGTCCCGCGCCCGTGCCGTCGAAGCCCACATGGCGGAGTGCGAGGCGTGCTCGACCGAGTTAGGGACCCAGCGGATCGCCCTCGAAGCCCTCCAAGGCGCGCCACGGGCCTACCTCACCGCCGCCGAGTCCGCCGACCTCCACCAGACTCTGCATCGCCGGCTCGGCCTCGCCCCGTCCCCGGCGCCCCGTGCGGCGGGGAGCCGCCGCCCGTCCCGCCTCACCGTGCTCGTAGGCGCCGCCGTGGTGCTGATCGGGGTCCTCGCCGTCGCTCCCCGCCTCTCCTTCTTCGGGTCCGACGAGGCCGACAGTGTGGCACTCGCGTCGAGGGACCAGGCCCAGGACGAGACCATGCAACCCCAGGCCGTCGCCGGGGAGAACGACGCGGCCGACGCCACCACCATCGCTGCCGCCGGCCTCGGCGACGGAGCCTCTCCCGAGCAGCCCACCCGCAGCAACCTGTATGCCGCGAATGCGCCCGACCTCGACGTGATACGGGAGGCGGTGATCGCGGCCGGGGGAGATTCGACCAAGGTCACCAGGGAGTTCGAAGACGACGGGGCGCCCCCACCGATCCTGGGGGAGGCTCCCGCCGAGGCATACGATCGCCCCGACACCTGCGTCGACGCCGGCCTCGCCGAGCTCCCCGACACCGTCGACGCCTTCGTCGTCACCGGCGCCGTCACAAGCGAAGGGGAGATCGTGGTGGTCGCCTACGTACCCGCCGACGTCAACGACACCGTGGTCCTGAGCCACCTCGTGCCGTCGTGCACGGTCGTCGACCGCTCCCCCTGAAGCGGTCTGGGGGGTGAGGGCGCCGGGAGACTAACCTCGGGCCCATGATGGAAGACTTCCCTGCCAAGATCGCCGATCTGCTGGAGACCACCGCCACCCGGATCCGGGCGATGACCGTCGACCGTATCGCCCGCTGGATCAGATGGACCGCGGCGGGGATGGTCGTCGCCGTCCTCGGCGTGATCGTCATCGTCTTCCTCATCGTCGGCTTGTTCCGACTCCTCGGCGAGCTCATCGGTGTGGAGTGGGCGTACGTCCTCCTCGGTGGATTATTCGTTCTCGTCGGACTGTTACTGCTGAGCAGACGAACGATCGACACTCCGAAAGAGGACTGAACATGGCCGAGAAGGTGCTCATCGTCGGCTCGGGGCCGGCAGGCCTCACCGCGGCGATCTACGCCGCCCGCGGCGGCCTTGAGCCCGTCGTGATCGAAGGCTTCGAGCGGGGTGGGCAGCTCATGCTCACCACCGACGTGGAGAACTACCCGGGATTCCCCGACGGGATCCTGGGTCCGGAGCTGATGGACCAGCTCCGCAAGCAGGCGGAGCGATTCGGCGCCCGGCTCATCGCCGCCGACGTCACCAAGGCGGACCTCTCCGGGCATCCGTTCCGGGTCTGGTCGGAAGACGACGAGTACGAGGGGGAGACCGTGATCATCTCGACCGGGGCTTCGGCCCGCTGGCTCGGCATCCCCGGCGAGGAACGGCTGCGGGGCCACGGGGTGTCGGCTTGCGCCACCTGTGACGGCTTCTTCTTCCGCGACAAGGAGCTGGCCGTCGTCGGCGGCGGTGACAGTGCCATGGAAGAGGCGCTGTTCCTCACCCGCTTCGCCAGCAAGGTCACGATCATCCACCGCCGCGACGAGTTCCGGGCGTCGGAGATCATGGTCCGGCGGGCGGTCGAGAACCCCAAGATCGAGGTCGTGTGGGACAGCGTGGTCGAGGAGGTGCTGGGCGACGGCGAGGTGACCGGGGTGCGGATTCGCAACGTGAAGACGGGCGACGAGTCCGTGCTGGGGGTGGACGGCATGTTCGTCGCCATCGGCCACGATCCCAACACCGGCATCTTCCGCGGCCAGATCGAGCTCGACGCCAAGGGCTACATCGTGCTCCACGACGACATGATGACCTCGGTTCCCGGGGTGTTCGCCAGCGGCGACGTCGCCGACTCGGTGTATCGCCAGGCGATCACCGCGGCCGGCATGGGATGCCGGGCCGCGCTCGATGCCCAGCGCTGGCTCGAATCCCAGGAGGCCTGAACGGAAATGCGCCGCCCCGCAACGGTGGTTGATCGCATCGCCACCACGTGAGGCATCGTCAAACGGACATGACGCCATTAGGAGGTGAAGACCCGGCACCGGGTCGGACTCATGGGAAACAACACCGTCGTCGCCACCGACGCCACCCTGCCTGAGATGATCTCCGGGTCCACCCCGGTCCTCGTCGACTTCTGGGCGGAGTGGTGTGCCCCCTGCAGGCTGATGGAACGGCCGCTCGACGAGATCGCCGGCGCCAATCCCGGCAAGCTGATCGTCGCCAAGCTCAACGTCGACGAGAACCAGCAGGCGGCGATGGCCCACGAGGTCATGAGCATCCCCACCATGATCGTGTTCGCCGACGGCGTGGAGAAGAAGCGTCTCATCGGCGCCCGGTCGAAGCACCAGCTCGAAGCGGACCTCGCCGAGTTTATGTGAGAGCATGGAGCCGTGAGGCTCTACCGAACCGGTGACGAGGGAGAGCCGATCCGGGATATCCAGGATCGGTTGCGCGCCCTCGGGTTCCACCCCGAACCCGATGAGCGGGGAAGTTTTGGCCCCGGGACCGAGACGGCGGTGCGCGCCTTCCAGGAGGCCAGGGCCCTGGCGGTGGACGGCATCGTCGGCACCGACACCTGGAGAGCCCTGGTCGCGGCCGGCTATCGCCTCGGGCAACGCCAGCTCTACCACCGGATCCCGATGATGCGGGGCGACGACGTCGCCGATTTGCAGCGCCGGCTCAACGCCCTCGGCTTCGACGCTCGCAAGGTGGACGGCATCTTCGGCCCCGACACGCTGCGGGCCGTGCTCGAGTTCCAGTCGAACCGGCGCATGGGAGAGGACGGGATCGTCGGCCACGACTTTGCGGCAGAGCTCGAGCTCATGAGTCGGGCGACCGAGAAGGCGGGCCGGGAGGTGGTGCGAGACCACGTCTGGCTGGAGAACCTCCCCCCCACCGTCGCCGGATTGCGCATCTATGTCGACGCCTACTGTCGCGACGAGGACGAGGCGGGTGCGACGTGGCAGGCGTCGCTCACCCTCTCCAGGATCATCCAAGATCTGGGAGGCATCCCGGTGCTGTCACGGAGCGCCGACACCACTCCCACCCAGCGGGTCCGCGCCGTGCGGGCCAATCGTCTCGGGATCGACCTGATCGTTTCCCTCTGCCTGCCGCACGACGGCGAGCCCGCCGTCTACTACTTCGCCTCGGCACACAGCCGCTCGGAGGCGGGGGCGGCGATCGCCTCCTCCGTGGCCCGCTGCCTCGGCCTCCCCACCCACGGTCGGGCCGTTCCGATGTTGAAGAACACACGGTCACCGGCGATCCTGGTGGCCACCGAGCCGATGGGCGATCAGGTGGCAGGACGGATCGCCCAGGGGCTCATCGATCTGCTCGCCGCGACCGAACGGAGCGTCCCGAGCCCGTGAACGGCCGGGGCGGGTCCTCGCCGCGGCCGTTCAACCGTAGAACTGGCGGTAGATCCGCTCCAGGTCGTCGAGGGACGTGAAGCGGATGACAACCTTGCCCCCCCGACCTCCGTAGTCGATCTTCACGTTGGTGCCGAGGTGCTCCCCGAGTCGATCCTCCAGCTCCACGATGGCGGCCGGTCGCAACCTGGGACGGCGGGTCCGCCGCGCCTTGGCGCCGTCTCCCGCCCGGGCCCGCACCGCATCCTCCACCTGGCGCACCGACCATCCCTCCGCGGCGGCACGGCGTGCGACATGGACCGCATAGGCGTCGTCCTCGAGCGCCAACAGCGCCCGGGCGTGGCCAGCCGCCAGCTCACCTCGGCCGAGCAGACCTTGGATGGCGGCGGGGAGCTGGAGCAGGCGCAGCGTGTTGGTGACCGCACTCCGACTCTTGCCGACCCGACCCGCGATCTGCTCGTGGGTCATGGCATAATTTTCCAAAAGGTCTCGGTATCCGGCCGCCTCCTCGAGCGGGGAGAGATCCTCCCGCTGCACGTTCTCGATCAGCGCCTCGGTCAGGCTCGCCGTGTCGTCGGACTCCTCACGGATGATGGCGGGGACCTCACCGAGCCCGGCGACGCGGGCTGCCCGGCAGCGCCGCTCCCCCGCCACGAGGAGGTAGTCGCCGGGATTAAGCCCGGGACGGACGACGACCGGCTGCAGCACGCCGACCTCACGAATCGAATCGGCCAGGGCGGTAAGGGAATCCTCGTCGAAATGGGTACGTGGCTGGTGCGGATTGGGGGCGATGCGGTCGAGTGGGAGGGTAGTGAAGCCATGTTGGGGGCGTTCCACCGGGAGCAGGGCGTCGAGTCCCCGACCTAGTCCTGCCTTACGCGCGGCCATGGCGCCTCCTGAACTCGCGGGCCAGCTCCCGGTAGGCGATGGCGCCCCGGGACATCGGGTCGTAGGCCTCGATCGGCTCCCCGTACGACGGCGCCTCGGAGAGGCGCACGGTGCGCGGAATCACGGTGCGGTAGGTCTTCTTCCCGAAGTGCTCCCGGACCTGCTCCGCCACATCCGACGAGAGGGTGGTTCGGCCGTCGAACATCGTGAGGATAACACCTTCAACCTCAAGCTGAGGGTTGAGATTCTGTTTCACGAGTTCGATGTTGCGCATCAGCTGGGTTACCCCCTCCAGGGCGTAATACTCACACTGGATCGGGATCACCACTTCGCGCGCCGCCGCCAAGCCGTTGACCGTGAGCAGGCCGAGCGACGGCGGGCAGTCCACCAGCATGAAGTCGTACTCCCCCACCGCCGGCTTCAAAGCTCGCCCCAGTTGGGTCTCGCGTGAGAACATCGAAACCAGCTCGATCTCTGCTCCCGCCAGCTGGATGGTGGCCGGCAGCACGAACAGATCCCGCACCGAGGTCGGTTCTACAACGTCTTCGATCGCCACGTCGTTGATCAACGCGTCGTAGATCGAGTACTCGAGGGCGGTCCGGTCGATCCCAAGGCCCGACGACGTGTTCCCCTGGGGGTCGAGGTCGACCAAGAGGATCCGCTCTCCTTGGAAGGCGAGGGCGGCACCCAGGTTGATGGCGGTCGTCGACTTGCCGACGCCGCCTTTTTGGTTGGCGACGGCGACAATCGTCGCGTCACGCGACGGCATCGGTTCCTCCCGCTGATGGTGGTGCCGTCATCCTAAGAACCCGAGCCGGCGAGTCAAGGACCTCCCTCGGAATCTCGATGAGGTCCCAACCTGCCGCGACCGCCTCTTCTACCGCTTCCGGGCGCTCCGCCGATCGATGGCTCAGCCCGAACACGGCCGAACCACCCGGCGTCACCACCCGGGGAACCGCCCGCAGCGCCTCCGGCAACGTGAGGGAAGCGCGGAGCGTGATCAGGTCGTGGGGGTTGGTCACATCGACGACCGCGCCGTGCATCACCTCGACGTTGCCGAGGCCAAGGATCCGGATCGCCCGGCCGAGGAGGTCACAGCGGCGGCCCGAGCGGTCGAGCAGCGTGAAGGTGACATGGGGGAGGAGGACGGCGAGGGGGATTCCGGGGAGGCCGACCCCCGACCCGACATCCAGGCCCGTCTTTGTGCCCTCGGCTGCCCCGATGGCGAAGGTGAGAGAATCGGCAATATGACGGGCCCACAGCCTCCCGGGCTCTCGGGGACCGAGCCCTCCGGCTGGGATGGCCTCGATGCGGAGCCAGTCGACGTAGCGGAAGAGCACCTGGGCCTGGTCGTGATCGAACTGATATCCGATCCAATCGGCAGCGCGTCGGACCACGAGTGGGAGGTCATGTTCAACGTGAAACATCGCCCGAATGGTACACGGCACAAGGCTTCTCGGCCGCGGTCACTCCTCCTCGACGGCCGCGATCACCACCGAACGATACGGGTCCTCGCCTTCCGAGAACGACCGTACGCCTTCGATCTCCGCCACCGCGTCGTGCACCACTTTGCGGTCTGACGGATTCATCGCCTCCAGCATCACCTCTCCGCCCTCGGCCACCACCCGGTCGGCCAGCTTGCGGGCGTAGATGTTGAGAGCTTCCCGGCGCCGTTCGGCGTATCCGGAGATATCTATCCGCATCCGCGGTGCACCATAGGTCTTGCGCTGCACGACGGTGCGTGTCAACTCCAGGATCGATTGCATCACTGAACCACGGGGTCCGATCAGCGCCTCCGTCTGCTCCCCGCCGATGTCGATGTAAAGTACGTCTTCGTCGATCCGGGTCGCCACGGTTCCCTCGAGCCCGAACGCCTCGATCAGGCCTTCGACGAAGGACTTGGCCACCTCGGCTTGCTCCTGGATGTCGGCCTTCTGCTCCGGCGCCGTCTGCTCGTCGTCGCCTCTGTTGTCGTTGCGCGCCTTGTCCGGCCCATTGCGGGGCATGCTTCGGTCCTCCCGCTCGTCTCGCTGTTCCCGCGGCTGCTTCCTATTCTTCTTCTCGGATCCTTGACCTCGCCCGCCCTTGTCGTCCTTCTGGTTCTTCCGGCGTTCCTCGGAGCTGTCCTTGTTCTTAGTCTCGTTCGAGCGGGTGCGCCGGCGGCGGCGGCGTTTCGGCCGCGGTTTGGCCGTCACCCGAACCAGGGCTTCCTTGCCCCCGAGGCCGAGAAAGCCGGCCTTCGGCTCTTCGAGGATCTCCACGTCGACCTGGTCACGGGATTCCACTTCCAGGGCCTTCATGGCCTCGGAGACGGCCTCGTCAACTGTCTTACCGACGGCCTCCACCCAGTTCATCACTCACTACCTCCTGCGCCTCTTACGCTTCTTGCTGGCGTGGGGCGACGGCCCGGCCGGTTTCTGTTCATCTCCGTCAGCTGCTCCCGGCGCCAGGGGCCCGCCGGCTTTCCCGCCCCTCGAGCCCACGCCGGAGCGCCCCTCGTCGATGCGGAAGATGAGCGATTGCTGGCCGATGCGGAACAGGTTCGAGGTGACGAAGTAGATGACGAGGCCGGTCGGGAATCCCCACGAGAACACGCCGAGCAACAGCGGCATGAACTTCGTCACCGTCTGCATCTGCTGCGCCTGCTTGCTCTGCTCCTTGCCGTCGTCCTGGGGCTTGCGCCGCCTCGTCATCTGCCACGTCTGCACGAGGCCGGTGACCACCACGAGCGCAACGAGGACAATATAGGGAAGTGCCTGAACCAGCCCATCGTTCCTCGCCGCCAGGTTCGGGGAGATGAGCAGATCCATCCCGAGGAAGTTCGTCTTGTGGGCAATGATGGCGTCCGCCAACCCGCCCTTCGGGATGTAGTCGTGGCTGAGGGCGCCGTTGACCTCACCGACCCGCAGGACCCGGAACAGGGCGAACCAGATGGGCATCTGCACCAGCAGCGGCAGACACCCGGCCGCCGGGTTGATGTTGTGCTCCTTGTAGAAGGCGAGGAGCTGCTTGTTGAGCTCCTCCCGATCCGACTTGTACTCCTTCTGGATCCGCTTGATCTCGGGCTGGATCTCCTGCATGGCCTTCATCGAGCGGGTCTGCTTGAGCGTGAGTGGGAAGAGGAGCAGGCTCACCACCAGGGTGAGCATGATGATCGCAAACCCATAATTTGGGATGAGGTCGTAGAAGAACGACATCGTCGCCCCGAGGGCCTTGAGCAACAGGTCCCAGGGGTTCATGCCGCGACCTCCCGCGACGAGGGCTGCCCCCGCCGCGGTGGGACGGGATCGAATCCGCCCTCATGCCACGGATGGCACCGCCCGATCCGCTTCGTCGCCAACCAGATTCCTCCAGGGAGACCATGGACTTCGATCGCCTCGGCCGCGTACGCCGAGCACGTCGGGTGATAGCGACACCGGTTGCCGAGCAGGGGAGAGACGAACCGCCGATACAGGCCGATCGCCCCCAGCGCCCACCACGACGCCTGATAGGGCCGCCGCCGCTTCTCGTTCTCGTTCACTCTTCCTCCTCGTGGGACCCGGTCGACCCGGCGAGAACTCCGTCCCGCAGCCACCCGACGAGCTGATCGAATTCCACGTCGGTCACGCCGGCACCGGCGATCACGACGTACATCGCGTCCTGCTCGAGCGGCACCCGAGCCATCGCCTCACGAAGCCGGCGCTTCGCCCGGTTCCGCTCGACCGCGCTCCCGACCCGTTTCCCTGCCACGAACCCCACCTGGGGGAGGCCGGAGCCTTCCGGAGACGTGACCGTGATCACGTTGCCCCGGCGGACTCGCCTACCGGTCCGGTAGACCCGATTGAACGCACCATGCCCGCGCAGCGGACGATAGGGACGCCCCCTACGCGGTGAGTCGCTGCCGGCCCTTGGCACGACGACGCTTGATGAGGGAACGGCCCGCACGCGTCTGCATGCGGGAGCGGAATCCGTGCTTACGCTTGCGGCGGCGCACGTTTGGTTGATAGGTGCGTTTCATGGAAGGGAAGACCCGGAATGGAAGTAGCGGTACGAAGAAACAGGTTACGGACCGTGCCCGATCATTGTCAAAGCCATTTCCGCCACCCGTCGATCGTCGGACCCGGGACCGGGCACTACCAGGCCATGGCGCGAAAAGTCCGCGTCACCCGCGAAAGAAAGAATAAGGGCCGCGAGCCTGCTTTGCCGCGGTCGGGTCGTCCCGCCGCGGCGGTCGCCAGAACCCCGAAAGCCTTGCCCCGCAAGGGAAGGGTGGTTCCCGGGCAGCGGGCACCGTGGAGGGCCACCGCGCGTTTTGGCGCTCTTGCCGAGGGGGTCTCCAAGTCCATATACTCGCCCGCGCCTCGGCGGACAACCCGCTACTTCCCCGGTAGGAACGGACGCATCCACGGCCCCGGCCGCGCCTGCACTTCCTTCTCCACAACTGTGGATAGGTGTGTGGATACGCAGACCCGACCCCCATCGGCACAAGAGACATGGCATCAGTCGAACCACAACCTGCGTCCACCGACTGGGATGCGTTCCATGCGGAACTCCAAGATCGGGTCAGTCCGGTCGCCTGGAAGACCTGGATCGCCCCCCTTCACCCGGTGGTGTCCAACGGCTCCCTCGTTCTCGAGGCCCCGTCCGACTTCCACCTGCGTTGGGTGAGGGATCGGCACCTCGTTGCGATCCAGGAGGCCGCCGAAGCCGCCCTCGGTGCCACCACCCCCGTCGTGTTGCAGGTCCGCGAGTCAGGGGAGTCGGATCCCGACCCGGACGACGGTCACGACGAGTCTCCCGACCGGGCCCCGACCCCGACCGCCGGTGACGACGCCCTCGCCCACCCGATCACCACCAAATACACCTTCGACAACTTCGTGGTGGGACCGTCCAACCGGTTCGCCCACGCCGCCGCCATGGCCGTCGCCGAGCAACCGGGAAGCCACTACAACCCCCTGTTCCTCTATGCCGACGCCGGCCTCGGTAAAACCCACCTCCTGCACGCGGTCGGCCGCTTCCGCCGCGAGCTCGAGCCGCGGTCGATCGTCCGCTACGTCTCCTCGGAGCAGTTTTTCAACGAGTTCATCAACGGCATCCGGCGCAAGCGGATGGAAGCCTTCAAGGAGCGGTACCGCACGACGGACGTCCTCCTGCTCGACGACGTCCAGTTCTTCGAGGGCAAGGAGCAGATCCTCGAAGAGTTCTTCCACACCTTCAACAGCCTCTACGAGGCCGGTCGCCAGCTCGTCATCAGCTCCGACCGCCACCCCAAGCACCTCTCCACGCTCCAGGATCGCCTTCGCAGCCGGTTCGAGTGGGGACTCCTCACCGACATCCAGCCCCCCGACGTCGAGACCCGACTTGCCATCCTCCGCAAGAACGCCGAGTTCGCCCCCAAACCGGTGCCTCCCGACGTCCTCACCTTCATCGCCGAGAACGTCCTCGAGAACATCCGTGAGCTGGAGGGAGCGCTCACCCGCGTCACCGCCTACGCCGCGCTCACCCACGAGACCATCTCCCTCGAGATGGCCCGCGAGGTCCTCCGCGACCTCACCCCAACCGGAAGCACCCATCCCATCGAGGCCCACGACATCATCGAGCGGGTGTCCCTGGCCGGAGGGTTCCGGCAGGCCGAGTTGCTCGGGCCGAGCCGGCGCCAGCCGTTGGCCCGCTTCCGTCAGATCGCCATGTACCTCTGCCGGGAATACACCGGCCTCTCCCTCCCCAAGATCGGCGCCGAGTTCGGGGGCCGCGATCACACGACCGTGATGCACGCGGTGGAGAAGATCAAGACCCTCATGCAGAGCGACGCCCGCGTCTACCAGCAGGTGGTTTCGTTGTCCCAGGACCTGAGGAGAACGTGACCTCTTCTCCCCACCTTCACGCCGTCGCCCGTTCTCGGTGGGGACAACCAGTCTCGCTTCCCCACCCTGTGTGGATACCCAACAGTCGTCCCATCAGGGCATTCGCGACTTCTCCCCAATCCACACCCCCTACTACTACCACTACTGTTTGGAATACATCAAAGAGAAGAGCAGAGGGATAACGACTGTGCGTATCAGAGCCGAGAGAGATGATCTGGCCGATGTCCTCGCCCGAGCCGGTCGCGCCGTAGGTACCAGATCGGCCCTGCCGATCCTGCAAGGTCTGCTGTGTCACGTGGCAGGCGGCAGGCTGACCGTGACCGGCACCGACACCGAGGTCACGATCAGGACCAGGCTGGACGTCGAGATGCTGGAGGAAGGACGCACCGTGGTGCCCGCCAAGCTCGCCTCCGAGGCGGTTCGCAAGCTCCCGGCCGGAGCGGTGGCGGTGACGGCCGCTGACGGAGAGGTCGAGATCACCGGCAATGGGCCCCGTTTCCGGCTGCGCGAGATGAGTGTCGACGACTTCCCGCAACTTCCGGAGGTGACGGCCACCGGGGGGATCGAGGTCGACGGGGAGCTGTTGGCGAAGGCACTGGCGCAGGTCGGTGTGGCGGCATCGACGGATGAGGGCCGGCCGACCCTGACCGGGATCCTCTTCGAAGCCTACGAGGACGGGTTGCGGCTGGTGGCGACCGACTCGTACCGGCTCGCGGTCCGTGACCTCCCCGAGGTGGCGGCCCCATCGACGACGTTGGTCCCCTATCGGGCTCTGCGGGAACTGGCGCGCACCATCGGACAGCCGAAGGTGACGATGTCGTTCGACGAGCGGGAAGCGGTGTTCTCCTCCGAACGGGGCCAGCTCACCGTCCGGGTCATCGAGAGCAGCTATCCGAACTACCGGCAACTCCTCCCGGAGTCGTACCCCAACCGGCTCACGGTGACCAAGGAAGGGCTTCTGGAGGCGGTGGCGCGGGCTTCGCTGGTGGCCGAGGACCACATCCCGGTTCGCCTCAGCCTGCACCAGGGCGGGGTCGAACTCAGCGTGTCGCGGCAAGAGGTGGGGGAGGAGACCGAGCATCTCGCCGGGGAATACTCGGGCGAGGACATCGTCATCGCCTTCAACACCCGCTACCTCACCGACGGGGTCAACGCGGTGGATTCCGACGAGATCGTGCTCGAGACGAGCGACGCCCTGAAGCCGGGCTTGCTGCACGGGACCGGCGACGAATCCTTCCGCTACCTGTTGATGCCCGTCCGCCTCTGAGCGGGTCGCCGTGCACCTCGTCTGGCTCGAGCTGCGGGACTTCCGGTCGTATCCGGAGCTCCGTTTCGAGCCGGATCCCGGGGTCAACGTTCTCGTCGGTGACAACGGTGCCGGAAAGACCAACGTGCTGGAGGCCATCGCCTACCTCTCCACCCTGGGCTCGTTCCGGCGCGTGCCGGACGGCGCCCTGGTGCGGGAGGGCGGGGACGAGGCCATCGTGCGCGGCGGCTTCACCCGTGCCTCCGGAGAAGTCCGGGTCGAGGTACAGATCCGGGTGGAGGGCCGCCGCACCGTGCTCCTCAACGGGAAGCGTCCTCCCCGTCACGCCGCGGTGGCGGCCGAAGTGCCGGTGGTGTGGTTCCTCCCCGACGACCTCGACCTCGTCAAGCGGGGGCCGGCGCAGCGGCGAGACTATCTCGACGATCTGGCGGCCCAGCTCTCGCCCGGGGCCGGTGCCGACCGTGCCGAGTACGACAAGGCGTTGCGGCAGCGCAATGCGCTGTTACGCCGCGACGGCCGCGACGCCGACCCGCTCACCCTCGACGTATGGGACCGGCGTTTGGCCGAGGCCGCCGGCCGGGTGATCGTGCAGCGCCTGACGCTTCTTGGGCAACTCGTCCCGCGGCTGGAGAGCGCCTACCGGACGGTGGGTCCCGGGGCGGCGTCGCTGCGGCCGACGTACCAGGCCGGGTGGGTGGAGACACCGCCCATCGGGGAGGCCGCGGTGCCCGAGCCCGACTACTTCGCCGGCGCCCTGGTGACCGCGCTGGCGGAGCGCCGCCGCCGTGACCTCGAGCAGCGCACCACCACGGCGGGAGCCCACCGCGACGAGCCGGGTTTCGAGCTCGACGGGATGCCGGTGCGGTCCCGGGCGAGCCAGGGTGAGCAGCGTTCGGTGGCGCTGAGCCTGAGATTGGCGGCATACCGCATGCTCGAGGAGCGCCACGGCCAGCCGCCGATCCTGCTGCTCGACGACGTGTTCTCCGAGCTGGACCTGGGACGGGTGTCCGGGGTCACGGAACTGCTGCCGAGGGGCCAGGTCTTTGTCACTACGGCGCGAGATCATGACGTGGCGGTGGCGGGGCGGCGCTGGATGGTGGAAGGCGGTCGGTTGACGTGAACGAGGAAGCAGAGGGCCGCGACATGCGCCGGGTCGGGGAGGTGCTCGACGGCGTCCTGGCCCGGATCGGTCGTAGCGAGCGAGGATCGATCCTCCGCGTCTTGGAGATCTGGCCCGAGGTGGCCGGTCCGGCCTGGGCCGAGCGGGCCAAGCCGGCCCGACTGGAGCGGCGGGTGCTCGTGGTCGAGGTGAGCGACGGCCTGGCGGCGTCACGGCTCCGCTTCGAGATCCCGGCGTTGCAGCGGCGCCTCGACGAGGCGCTCGGCGGGGGAGTGATCGAATCGGTGCTGCTCAGGACCGGGCGGCGCCCGGCTGACCCTCCGGAACGTCCGTGACACCGAATATCGGCGATTTACCAGGGGTTTTGGCTATAATGACACCGTTGCAAGACAAGGTCGGATCAACCGGATTCGCCGAGTTCGAGGAGTTCCGTGAGTAGGTCGAACCGCTCGTCCAACGCGTCCTACGACGCCAAGGACATCACCGTTCTCGAGGGGCTGGAAGCCGTCCGGCGCCGTCCCGCCATGTACATCGGCTCGACCGGTCCCAACGGTCTCCACCACCTCATCTGGGAGGTGCTCGACAACGCCGTCGACGAGGCGATGGCCGGATTCTGCACCCGGATCGACATCGCGCTGCTCGCCGACGGGGGGGTGCGGGTGCGGGACAACGGCCGTGGCATCCCGGTCGACAAGCACGCCAAGACCAAGCTGCCGGCCCTGACGACGGTGCTCACCACCCTCCACGCCGGCGGCAAGTTCGAGTCGGGCGCCTACACGGTCTCGGGCGGGCTGCACGGTGTCGGGGTGTCGGTGGTCAACGCCCTGTCGCGGCGGCTCGAGGTGGGCGTGGTGCGGGACGGGTTCCGCTGGACCCAGGCGTTCGAGTACGGGCAGGCGACCGGGCCGGTCGTGAAGGACAAGCCGGCGAAGCGCACCGGGACCGAGGTCACCTTCTGGCCCGACCCGGAGATCTTCTCTGAGACCACCACCTATAGCGCCGACACCGTCACCAGCCGGCTGCGTGAGATGGCGTTCCTCAACAAGGGCGTCGAGATCCGGTTCCGCGACGAGCGCGGCGCCACCCCGGTCGAGAAGACCTTCCAGTACAAGGGCGGCCTCATCGACTTCGTACGCCACCTCAACAGCTCGCGGGAGCCGATCCACAAGCAGGTGGCGTCGTTGGAGGAGGCCTCCGACGAGGCCGAGGTCGCCGTCGCCCTGCAGTGGACCGCCGGCTACACCGAGACGGTGCTGACCTTCGCCAACAACATCAACACCCACGAGGGCGGCACCCACGAGGAAGGCTTCCGCAAGGCGCTAACCCGGGCGATCAACGACTTCGCCCGGTCGCGCAACATCCTCAAGGAGAAGGACGTCAACCTGGTGGGGGAGGACGTCCGGGAGGGCCTCACCGGTGTCGTCTCGGTGAAGGTGCGCCAGCCGCAGTTCGAGGGCCAGACGAAGACCAAGCTCGGCAACACCGAGATCCGCTCCTTCGTCGAGAAGGCGATGAACCAGCTCCTCCCCGAGTGGCTGGACCGCAACCCGGGCGACGCCCGCCGCATCGTCGAGAAGGCGGGCAACGCCGCCAAGGCCCGCCAGGCGGCGCGCCAGGCCCGTGACCTGACCCGTCGCAAGAGCCTGCTCGAATCGTCGGGCCTTCCCGGCAAGCTCGCCGACTGCTCGTCGAAGGATCCGGCGGAGAGCGAGTTGTTCATCGTCGAGGGAGATTCGGCGGGCGGGTCGGCCAAGCAGGCGCGGCGCTCGGAGTTCCAGGCAATCCTCCCCATCCGGGGCAAGATCATCAACGTCGAGAAGAACCGGCTCGCCCGGGTGCTCCAAAACAACGAGATCCAGTCGTTGATCACCGCGATCGGCACCGGCATCGGTGACGAGATGGACATCACCAGGGCCCGCTACCAGAGCGTCGTCATCCTCACCGACGCCGACGTCGACGGGGCCCACATCCGCACCCTGCTGCTCACGTTCTTTTTCCGCCACATGCCCGAGCTGATCGAGGCCGGCTACGTCTACATCGCCCAGCCCCCGCTGTACTCGGTGCGGGCGGGAGGGAAGACGACCTGGGTCTACAACGACGCCCACCTCGACGAGGTGAAGGCGGAGATGAACGGCCGCAAGCTCAACGTGCAGCGGTTCAAGGGCCTCGGTGAGATGAACGCGGACCAGCTCTGGGCGACCACGATGGATCCCGACAGCCGGCAGCTGCTCCAGGTTCACCTGGAGGACCAGTTCCGCGCCGAAGAGGTGTTCGCCACCCTGATGGGCAACGACGTCGCGGCGCGGCGCCACTTCATCCAGCAGAACGCCAAGGACGTGCGTTTCCTCGACATCTGACCCGACCAGCCGAGAGCGACCATGCCAAACCAAGACAACATCCATGTCCGCCCGATCGAGATCGAACGCGAGATGGAGGAGTCGTTCCTCGAATACGCCATGTCGGTCATCGTGGCCCGGGCCCTCCCCGACGTGCGGGACGGCCTGAAGCCGGTCCACCGCCGGATCCTCTACTCGATGTACGACTCGGGCATCCGGCCCGGAACTCCCTTCCGGAAGTGCGCCCGGGTGGTGGGCGACGTGATGGGCTGGTTCCACCCCCATTCCAACGACGCCATCTACGACGCCCTGGTGCGCCTCGGCCAGGACTTCGCCTCCCGCTACCCGTTGGTGCAGCCGCAGGGGAACTTCGGGACGGTCGACGACCCGCCGGCGGCGATGCGCTACACCGAGACCCGGATGGCCCCCATGGCCCTCCACCTGCTCGAGGGAATCGACGAGGACACGGTCGACTTCGTCGACAACTACTCGGGAGAGCGGCAGGAACCCACCGTGCTGCCCGCCCGGTTCCCCAACCTGCTGGTGAACGGATCCACCGGTATCGCGGTCGGCATGGCGACCAACATCCCGCCCCACAACCTCGGCGAGGTGTGCGACGCGGTGCTGTACACCCTCGACCACCCTGACGCCACCGCCGAGGACCTGTGCGAGTTCGTCCAGGGCCCCGACTTCCCGACGGGCGCCTACATCCTCGGCAACCGCGGGGTCAAGGACGCCCTGCTCACCGGCCGGGGCTCGGTGCGGATGCGGGCCGTCACCGACGTGGTGGAGGTGCGGAAGGGTCGGATGGCGATCCTCGTCAGCGAGATTCCGTACCAGGTGAGCATCGACCGGGTGATGACCAAGATCGCCGATCTGGTGCGGGACAAGACCCTGACCGGCATCTCCGATCTCCGCAACGAGTCGAACCGGGACGGGATCCGGCTCGTCATCGAGCTGAAGCGGGACGCCAACCCCCAGGTCGTTCTCAACCTGCTGTTCAAGCACACCCAGCTCGAGGAGACGTTCGGGGTGAACGCGGTCGCCCTGGTCGACGGGGTGCCGCGCACAATGAGCATCGACCAGCTCGTCGGCCACTACATCGACCATCAGCTCGACGTGATCGAGCGACGGAGCCGGTTCCGCCTGCAGCGGGCCCAGGACCGCGCCCACATCGTGGTGGGCCTCCTCATCGCTCTCGACAACATCGACGAGGTGGTCCAGATCATCCGCGGCTCGGCCGACGTGGAGGCGGCCCGGAGCACCCTGATGGAGCGCTTCTCGCTCAGCGAGGTCCAGGCGAACCACATCCTCGACATGCCGCTGCGGCGCCTCACCGCCCTCGAGACCGACAAGCTTCGCCAGGAATACGACGACCTGCAGGCGCTCATCGCCGAGCTGGAGGAGATCCTGGCCGACGAGCAAAGGCGGCGGGTGCTGATCGGGGAAGAGCTGACCGCGATCCGGGACAAGTACGGCGACGCCCGGCGCAGCCGCATCATCCCCGACGAGGGCGAGCTCTCCCTGGAGGACCTCATCGCCGACGAGGAGCTGGTGCTCACGGTCTCCAACGCCGGATACGTCAAGTCGGTGCTGGCCCGCACCTACCGCACCCAGGGACGGGGCGGCCGCGGGGTACGGGGCGCCCAGCTCCGTGAGGACGACATCATCACTCACGTGCTCCACACCTCGGCCCATGCCTACCTGCTGTTCTTCACCAATCAGGGGAAGGTCTACCGAGCGCGGGCCCACCAGATTCCGCGGCAGGACCGCACCTCCAAGGGATCCCTCATCCAGTCGGTGCTACCGATGGGGCCCGACGAGCGGGTCGAGGCCATCATCGACACCCGTGGCTACGACACCTCGCAGTACCTGGTCGCCTTCACCAGGCTCGGCCAGGTGAAGAAGACTCGGTTCGGGGACTACGACTCGCGCAACCAGGTGCTGGTGGCGATCAAGCTCCAGGACGACGACGAGGTGGTGGCGGTGCGGACCACCGGGGGCGACACCGACCTCATCATGGTGACCCGCAAGGGCCTGGGGATCCGCTTCTCGGAGGACGACGTGCGTCCCATGGGACGCGACACCCAGGGGGTACGCGGCATCCGGCTCCGGCCCGGCGACGAGGTCGTGGCGGGCGCCTGCGTCAGCGACGGCGACGATCTGCTGCTGCTCAGCTCGGGGGGCTACGGGAAGCGCACCAAGATGTCCGAGTTCCGCCGCCAGACCCGCGGCGGCATCGGGGTCAAGGCGATGAAGCTCACCCGGGTCCGGGGCGAGCTGGTGGCGGCCCGGGCGGTCGCGGCGGGGGACGAGGTCTTCGTGATCTCCTCCGACGGCATCGTGATCCGGCAATCGGTCGACACCATCAGCCGGCAGCGGCGCGATTCCACCGGCGTACGGGTGATCAACCTCGCCGAGGGGGCGGCCCTGTCGGCGGCGGCGCTGGTGCCGAAGGACGACGACGAGTGATCCGGGAACCCGGGACGGGTTCACGTTCGTTGCATCCTGGTCGCGTTCGTTGCTGCGGGCCGGGGGCTACACTCCCGGCATTCCCTAGGAGCCTGTGATGGCAGTACGTCGGGTACGGCGGGTGATCCGCAAGATCGACCCGTGGACCGTTCTCAAAGCATCCCTGGTGTTCAATGCGATCGCCGCTCTTATCTTCGTGCTCGGCACGTGGGTCATGTGGTCGATCGTGCTGCAACGAGGGATCCCGGAACGCATCGTCGAGCTCTTCGAGAGCCTCACGCTGACCATCACCATCGACGGCGCCCTCTACTTCCGCATCGTGATGCTGCTGGCGGTGATCGGTGTGGTCGTCATGACCGGTTTCATGACGCTGGCGGCCGTGATCTACAACCTCATCTCCGACATGGTCGGCGGGATCGAGGTCACGGTGCTCGAGGAGACCTACAACGTCGCCCCGGCCGCCGCTGCAGTGGCGCCGCGGGTGCGGCCGGCGATCCGCCGGCCGCCGCAGCACGGCCCGAGTGGAACCCCCACCCAGCCGCAGCAGGAGACGGCGCCAACCAGGAGCAGCGGCACCGGCTGAGCGCCCGTCCCTTTTCACTCCCTCCCCGTTCGATCACTGCGCCGCGCCGGGGTGATCGCCTCAGCGGCCCGCCGTCATCGAGTAGGCGGCGACGGTGAGTCCGGCGGCGAGGGCCCGGGTCAGGTAGGCCTCGGCGGCGATCGCCGGCCACTGCGGGCCCGGGGGGTAGGCGGACACCGCGAGGAGCCCGGCGGCGAGAGCGAGGGCCTCGAGATGCGGCGCCACGTCGGCCACCCCCACGATGCGGGTGACGACCCCGTCGTCCCCGGCGGCGGAGGTGACCCGGGCGATGGCTCCGGCCCACTCGCCGGGGACGGGCGCGACGAAGGCACGGTCGGCGGCGTCGGTGCGCCGTGCCTTGGCCCAGCGGGCCCCGACCGGATCCGGGAACGGGATGGCCTCGCCGCGCCGGAGTGGGGTGCCCGGCTCGGTCCAGGCGATGGTGGTGTCGAGGGGGCTCTCGGCTCGTGCCATCTCGTGGGAGGCGAGCGCCGGGGCGATGCCGGATCCGAGGTTGCATCCCCGCAGCAACGTGATGCCGCGTTCCGAGAAGTCACGCCCGTAGCGTTCGGCGATGTCGCCGGCGTCGATCCACAGGACGCAATCGACGCCGGCGGCGAGGGCAGCCTCCACCTGCTGTTCCGGGGTGGGATCGTCGGTGCCGGCGACGTCGTAGCCGGCCAGGTCGACGACCCGCTCGATCCGAGGTTCGGGCGGGTGCGGGTCGCGGTCCACCAATCCGAGCATGGCGAGGTCACGTTCGGCGAGCAGGATGCGTCCGGCCCGGACGCCGACCTCGGAGGCGTGATGGAGGGCGATCCGCACGGTCAGCGGGAGGCGCGGGAGGCGTCGGCCGGCTTCCAGGTGCCGTCCATGGCGGGTTGCCGTACGGGACGGCGGGCCACGGCGAAGGCTACGGCGGCGGCGGCGAGCAGGGCGAGCGCCCACTTGCGGGGTGTCATGGGTCCAGGCTAGTGAGCGAGACCGTCCGCCGGGGCGAAGTCGGCGGGCGGGGCACCCCCACCCCGGCTATGCTGCGCGACGGTTCCCGATCCCGATCGGGACGCCACGTGAAGAGCGAAGTCCGGTGTGAATCCGGCGCTGTCCCGCAACTGTGAAGCCCTTCGGGGACGAGCCAGGTCGCCTCTCCAGGTGGCGGTGAGCGCGCTCTCGGAGGAGGGGCAGACCTCACAGCCACCGCACGGGCCTCCTCCGAAGAGAGAGGAGCGTTCCGTACCGTGAGATCTTCCCTTCGTACCCTGCTTGTCGTGGTCGCCTTCATGCTCGCCTCCTGCAGCGGCGCCACCACTGCAACGACGACCACCACGACGACGACCCTGGCGGCTGCCTTTCCGGTGACGGTGGCGAGCGACGCCGGTTCGGTGACGATCCCGGCGCCGCCGACCCGGATCGCGGCGCTGTCGGCCACCCACGTCGAGATGCTGTTCGCCATCGGCGCCGGCGACGCCGTCATGGCCGGGGATGTGAACTCGGACTATCCGGAGGGGACCGACGCCCTCACCAAGATCGACGCCTTCAACCTCAACGTGGAGGCAGTCATCGCCCTCGACCCGGATCTGGTGGTGCTCAGCTACGACCCGGGTGAGGCCGTCGCCGCCCTGGAGGCGGTGGGCATCCCCACCCTGCTGTTCACCACCGCGCGGTCGGTGGAGGACAGCTACCAGCAGATCGAGGTGCTGGGAACCGCCACCGGTCACGCCGCCGAGAGCGAGGCGCTCGTCTCCGCTCTCCAGACCGAGCTGAAGGACATCGCCGCCGATTTTGGTGACGCCGGTGGTGGGCTTCGCTACTACTACGAGACCGATCCGTTCAGCTTCTACACCCCGAACTCGTCGACGTTCGTCGGTCGGCTCCTCGGCCTGCTGGGGATGGAGAACATCGCCGACGGTGCGCCCGACGAGTTCGGCTCCGGGTTCCCGCAGCTCACCACCGAGTTCATCGTGGACGCCAACCCCGACGTGATCATCCTTGCTGCCGCGGGTGAGGACCTGTCGTCGGTGGCCACCCGGGACGGGTGGAACACGATGACGGCGGTCCGGGAGGGTCGGGTGGTCATGCTCGATCCCGACGTCGCCAGCCGGTGGGGACCGCGGATCACCGACCTGCTGCGGGCCGTCGCCGACGGCATCGCCGAGATGGGATGAGATGACGACGCCGCTCCGTGCCAGCGCCCTCCCTCCCCGCCTGCTGCTGGTGGCTCTGGCGGGACTGGGCCTGGCGGTGGTGGCCGGGGTCGCCTTTGGTGCCGTCTCCCTTCCCGCCGGCTCGATGCTGCGGGAGCTACTCGACCGCCTGCCCGGCATCTCGGTCGATTCCGGGCTGGGGGAGCGCCAGGCGGCGATTCTGTGGCAGATCCGCCTTCCCCGAGTGGTGTTGGCCGGCCTCGTCGGGGGGACCCTGGCAGTGGCGGGTGCGGCGTATCAGGGGGTGTTCCGCAACCCGTTGGCCGACCCCTACCTGCTGGGGGTTGCCGGCGGCGCCGGCCTCGGCGCCACCATCGCCATCGTGCTCGGAGCGAGCAGCGGGGTGTTGCTCCCGATCGCGGCGTTCGCCGGCGGGGTGGTGGCCGTCGCCTTCACCTACACCCTCGGCGGGATCGGGTCGCGCCGCAGCACCAATACCCTGATCCTGGCCGGGGTGGCGGTGGCGGCCTTCTTCGCCGCGGTACAGACCTACGTGCAGCAGCGATCGTCCGACACCGTCCAGGAGGTCTTCAGCTGGATCCTCGGTCGCCTCGGGACGGTGGGGTGGAGCGAGGTGCTGGTGGTCCTTCCATTCTTCCTGATCACCGCGGGCGTGCTCGTCGCCCACCGCCGCCACCTCGACGTGCTCGCCGTCGGGGAGGACGAGGCGGCCACCCTGGGGGTGAACGTCCCGCGGGTGCGGGTCGTCATCGTGCTCGCCGCCACCTTGGGGACCGCGGCGGCGGTGTCGGTGACCGGCCTGATCGGGTTCGTCGGCATCGTGGTGCCGCACCTGCTGCGCCTCCTGGTGGGTCCGAGCTACCGCCGCCTCGTGGTGCTCTCGATGGTGGCCGGGGCCGGGTTCCTCATCGTGGCCGATCTGCTGGCGCGGACGGTGATCGCCCCCGCCGAGCTCCCGATCGGGGTGGTTACCGCCTTCGTCGGAGCGCCGTTCTTCGCCGTCGTGCTGCGCACCGGGGGAAGGAGGGCGTCGTGACGGCCATGGTGCGGGCCGAGGGGATCCGGGTCGCCTACAACGGGCATCCGGTGCTCGACGGCATCGACCTCGAGGTCGAGGTGGGGGAGTGGGTTGGGCTCATCGGCCCCAACGGGGCGGGCAAGACCACCCTGCTGCGGGCGCTGGCGGGAACGGTGCCGGACGCGGGGAGCGTGACGCTGGGCGGCCGGTCGGTACGCCGTCTCAGCCGGCGGGAGTGGTCGCGGTCGGTGGCGCTCGTCCCCCAGCACCCCACCATCCCCGCCGGGATGCGGGTGGTCGATTACGTGCTGCTGGGGCGGACTCCCCATCTCGGGTACTTCGCCACCGAAGGGGCCGAGGATCTGGCGGTGGTGCGGCGGGTGCTCGAGGAGATGGGCCTCGTGGCGCTGGCGGCCCGCCGCCTCGACGCCCTCAGCGGCGGCGAGCTGCAGCGGGCGGTGCTGGCCCGCGCCCTTGCCCAGGGCCCGGAGCTGCTGCTGCTCGATGAGCCGACCACATCACTCGACATCGGCCGCCAGCAGGAGGCGATGGACCTGGTCGACGACCTGCGGCACGCGGGCCACACGGTGGTGAGCGCCATGCACGACCTCACCATCGCCGGCCAGTTCCCCGACCGGCTGCTGCTCCTGAGCGAGGGAAAGGTGGTGGCGGCGGGACGGCCCGTCGAGGTACTCACGCCGCAGCTCATCGAACGCCACTACGGAGCGAAGGTGGTGGTGACGGTCGACACCGCCGGGGGCGTCACCGTGGTGCCGGACCGGGGGCTCCCGGCCCGGGATCAGGAGCGGGGAACCGCCACTCCCCGGTAGGTCACGGTACCCGACGCCACCTCGATTGCGAGGGTGCCTCCGGGGGCGAAGACGGCGGCGACGGGGCGGTCGGTGTCGAGGGTGCGGGTGCCGTCGCCGACGGTGAAGGTGGCCCCGTCGGTCCCGGGATCGAGTGCCACGACGAGGTACGGATCGGTTCCCTCCGGAGCCTCGATCGAGGCCTCCACCGTGTCGTCGGTCTCGGTGACGGTGACGGGGACGCTCGGGAGCTCGTCCTCGAAGGCCACCACGAACTGCTCGGCGAGGTCGTCCTCCACCGCCGTCACATACAGGTCGCGCTGGACCGAGGTGTGGATGATGGTGTCGGCCGCGGCGAGGTAGGGATGGAGGTAGGAGAGGGCCGGTGAGACCCGGCGGAGGAACACCGCCTCCTCGAAGTAGGGGGCGATGACCGGAAGTAGCGACCAGCCGTACGAGTCGTGGAGGACCACGGTCGATCCGGTGATGGGCGCTCCCGGAGTCGCCGTCTCGTGCGCCTCCAGCCCCGGCACCGGTTCTCCGGCCGCGGTCTCCACCCGGGTGACCGTCTCGGTGGTGGTGAGACCGGGGGGCCGCGAGACGTACTGGATCTCCGTCTCGGAGGCGGGGAGCCCCATCATGTCGGTGAGGTCGCCCTGTTTCTCCTCCGTCCCGGTGGCGACGAGAGCGTCGGGCTGCCATGTTCCTGGGTCGAGGGCGTCGACGATGGCGGCGGCGTGCACCGCGGCCCCCGCCACCGTCCAGTGGGTGTTGAGGGCGAGGTAGAGCGGCTCGCGGCCCTTGGCGGCCTCCATGTCGTCCCAGGTCGTGACGAGCACGCCGGGGAGGTCGAGACGGCCGAGGCTGGCTGCGGTCTCCAGCACACAATCCGGTTCGGACTCCATCATCTCGGGATAGATGCTCGGCTTGTCGGGGGCGACGGCGAGCAGGAAGCGGCGGCCGGTCAACGTGACGACGGCGTCGGCCCGTTCCAGAATGTCGACGAAAGCCGCGGTCTTCTCGGCTCCCAGGCATGGTTGGTTCACGGTGTGGCGCCAGAAGAGCCACCCGTCGTGGCCGAAGATCACCTCGGGGTTGGGGGATTCGCCGAGCTGCTCGTGGATCCAGGCGTTGGCTTCGACCGCGGTGTCGATGCCGGGGAGGGCGTCTTCGAAGTAGGCGTCGAGTTCGGCGCCGAGGTCCTGGTTGAGGATGGCGCCGACGTCGAAGAGGGGGAAGCCGGCGGGATCCTTGTTCTCGATGGCGCCAGGCCGGAACCCGACTGCGAGCAGCACGAACGGCGTGGTGATCATGGCGAGGAAGACAACTGAAACGATCCAGTTCCCGAGTCTCCGCATCCGGAAACTCTAGAACTGGTAGTAGAGAAACGGGCTGAAGGTACCGGTCGCCACCAGGAGGAGGGTGTAGGGGAAGGCGATGAAGAGTTCGGCGAACCGGAGGCTCCATCCGGTGGCCCCCTGCAGCCGGGTGATGGCGATGCCGCCGACGAAGCTGCCGGGCAGCAGCGCCGAGGCGCACCCCACCGTCAGGGCGATGATGGTGTGGGTGTCGAATGCCTGGCTGATGGGTTCGATCAGGGTCCCTCCGGTGCTGAACATGGCGCCGAGGTAGGAGAGGGCCGCTCCGATGTCGGTGGCCCGGAACACGACCCAGCCGATCATCACCGCTAGCAGCACCACCGCCCGTCGCAACGGCGCCCACGACACTGCCGGGTCGACGGGGCGCTGCCGCAGCAACCGTTCGGTGACGAGCAGGGCGCCGTGGTAGGCGCCCCACACCACGAACGTCCAGTTGGCGCCGTGCCAGAACCCGACGAGGAGGAACACGATCCACAGGTTGACGTAGGTGCGGCCCGGCCCGACCCGTGATCCCCCGAGGGGGATGTAGAGGTAGTCCCGGAACCAGTTGGACAGGGTGATGTGCCAGCGTCTCCAGAAGTCGGTGACGGAGACCGCCGAGTAGGGGCGCCGGAAGTTCTCGGGGAACTCGAAGCCGAAGAGCCGGCCCAACCCGATCGCCATGTCGGAGTAGCCGCTGAAGTCGAAGTAGATCTGCACGGTGTAGGCGGCGAGCCCGATCCAGGCCGCCGCAGCGGAGAGGTTCGCCCCGTTGGCCCCGAAGGCGGCGTCGGCGATCGGCGCCACCGCGTCGGCGATGAGGACCTTCTTGGCGAGACCGTGGATGAAGCGCAGCGCCCCTTCGGCGAACCGATCGATGCCGACCTGCCGGTCGTGGAGCTGGTCGGCGATCTCGTGGTACCGCACGATTGGTCCGGCGATGAGCTGCGGGAAGAGGGCGACGAAGAGGGCGAAGTCGAGCAGGTTGCGGATCGGCTCGACCCGGTTGCGGGCCAGGTCGAGGGTGTAGGACATCGATTGGAACGTGAAGAACGAGATGCCGATCGGCAGCACCACCGAGGTCCAGGCGATCTGACCCCAGCCGAGGTGGGACGCCAGCGAGTTGATCTGGTCGACGACGAAGTTGGCGTACTTGAAGTAGCCGAGCATGGCGAGGCTCACCGTCACCGAGCTGATCACCCCGAGACGGACCCGACGGGGGTTCTGGTCGCGGTGGCCGGAGGCCACCACCAGCCCGGCGGCGTAGTGGAGCAGGGTGGAGATGAGGAGCAGGGAGACGAGGGCGCCGCCTCCCCATGTGTAGAAGACGAGCGACGTGAGGAGGAGCCAGGCGTTACGAAGGCGCCTCCCGGCCACCGCGTAGCCGGCCAGGCACACCGGGAGGAAGAAGAACAGGAAGGAGACCGATGAGAAGACCATGGCTGCGCTGTCGGCTGGCTCCCGGTACGGAGGTCATGAGCCCCGCCGCCGATGGTCCTGTGCCGGGGCTCCGGCAGCCTATCCGATGAGGCGGTCGAGCAGGGTCTCCACGCCGTGCACGCCGCTCACCCCTGCGATGGGGAGGTGCTGCACCCCGGCGGCAGCGCCCCGCCGAGGAGAGGCGGCCGGAGCCGTGCCGATTCGAAACGGGCGGAAGGATCAGGCCGTTCCGGGCCGCGGGGTTCCTTTGAGTTGGGCGAGGCCGAGTGCCACCGCGGTCGAGGCGGCGCCGCCGGTGAGCATCACCGCCCGGGCCGGGGCGTCGCCCCGCATCCCGGCGATCAGGGCCGAGGCGACGTCGCCGGCGTCGACGAGCACCCCCCACCGCAGCCAGCGATCGAGTTCGGCTCCGGAGGTAGCGAGCAGGCCGGCGCCCATCATGAGCTCTCGTGTGGCGAAGACCCGGATCATGGCCGTGAGCCCGCGGCTCTCGGCGGGGTCGATCCCGAAGGCACGGGCCAGCAGCCCGGGGGCAACCAGCCCTCCGATCCCGAGCGTGAGACGGATGCCGGCCAGGGCGGTGCGGGCCGGATTGGCGGTGTTCATGGGCGGGCTCCTCGTGACGTGGTGTTACCCACAAGGTACCGCAGCCGGCGATTCCCTATGCTCGAAAGCTCCGTGGAGAGGAGGGCCGTGGGATCGAGGAGGGTGGCGTTGGTCACCGGAGCGGCGTCGGGTCTGGGCCGGGCGACCGCACGCCGGCTCTCCGAGGCCGGGCAACGGGTCTTCGGCACCTATCTGCCGTCCGATCCGGGTGATCCGTTCCCCGGCGTTGAGATGGTGCCGGTCGATGTCGACGTCGACGAGTCGGTGGAGGCGGCGGTGGCCGCGGTGCGGGAGGCCGCCGGTCACATCGACCTGCTCGTGAACTGCGCCGGGTTCGGCATCGCCGGGCCGGTGGTGGAGACCACCCTTGAGGAGGCGCACCGCCAGTTCGAGACCAACGTGTTCGGGGTGCTTCGCATGTGCCGGGCGGTCGTTCCGGGGATGCGGGAGCGGGGTAAGGGCACCATCGTGACGATCGGGTCGATCGGGGGCGTCATCGCCCTCCCCTACCAGGGGGTGTACTCGGCGACCAAGTTCGCCCTGGAGGGCTTGATGGAGGCGATGCGGATCGAGTTGCGGCCCTTCGGGATCCGGGTGGTGCTCATCGAGCCGGCCGACTTCCACACCGGCTTCACCGAGGCGCGGCGTACCATCGAGGCGATGGAAGGCTCGCCGGAGCGGGACCGTTTCGACCGGTCGCTGGAGGTGATCGAGCACGACGAGGTGAACGGCTCCGACCCGGCCATGATGGGGGAATTGGTGGAGCGGATCGCCCGCCGGCGCCGTCCCCGCCTCCGCTACACGGTGGGTGAGCCGTCGGAGCGGTTGGCGGCGGTGCTGAAGCGGGTCGTGCCCTACTGGGCCTTCGAGCGAATCATCCGGCAGCATTACCGAACGTGAGGTGACGATGGGACCTGGCAAGACACCCCTTGCCGATCTGTACTACCAGATGACCCGGATGCGGCTGTTCGAGGAAGCCGTCGGGGATCTGTGGTGGCGCGGGCTCATCTCGGGGGAGATGCACCTCGGTATCGGCGAGGAGGGGATCATCGCCGGGGTGCTGGCCCACCTCGAGGACGGCGACGCGGTGGCGCTCGATCATCGACCCACCGCGGCCCTGCTGGGCCGGGGCACCGACCCGAAGGGTTTGCTACTGGAGATGCTGGGCCACGAGCAGGGATCGGGCCACGGCCGGGGCGGGCACATGCACCTCTTCGACCGTGACCGGCTGGTTGCCTCCTCCGGGATCGTCGGTTCGTCGGCGCCGCTGGCCTGCGGGTTCGCCCTCGCCGGGCTCCGGCTCCGTCCCGGCCGCGTCACGGTGGCGTTCTTCGGGGAGTCGGCGATCAACCAGGGCATGCTGATGGAGGCCCTCAACTTGGCGGTGGTGTGGAAGCTCCCGGTGCTGTTCGTGTGCAAGGACAACGGGTGGGCGATCTCGACCCGCTCGGACGAGATGACCGGCGGGACGCCGGGTCGGCGGGCCGACGCCTTCGGCATGCCGGCGTGGCGGGTCGACGGTTCCTCGGTGGGTGAGGTGTGGGCGGTCGCCGGGAAAGCGGTGAGCCGGGCGCGGCGGGGACGTGGTCCCGGATTCTTGTGGGCCACCTGCCAGCGGCCTCGCGGCCATTTCGAGGACGATCCGCTGCTGCGCTTCATCGAGGATCCGCGTGAGGCGGGGGGAGAGATCCCGCGTCTGGCCCGGGGCAGCATGGACCGCTCGGCCGGCGGGCTGCGGGCCCGGGGGGCGGGGGCGCGCCGGGTGATGGGCACGTTGGCGCGGGCGGTGGCGACCCGGTTCGGACCGCGGCGAGACCCGCTGCGCAAGGCGGCCAAGGACCTCGACGAGGCCGAGCTTGCCGCTCTGGAGGCGGCGGCCCGGGGCGAGGTGGAGGCGGCGGTGAGTGAGGCGTTGGCGATCGCGGGGGTGGCGCCGTGAAGGAGTACGGGTTCGGCGAGGCGATCGATCTGGCGGTGACCGAGGCGATGCGCCGCGACGACCGGATCGTGGTGTTCGGCGAGGATGTACCGATGGTGCGGCGGGAGCTGCTGGTGCGGTTCGGGCCGGAGCGGGTGCGGGGCACGCCGATCAGCGAGTCGGCGTTCCTCGGCGCCGGGGTGGGGGCGGCGATGGCCGGGCTGCGCCCCATCGTGGAGATCATGCTGGTGGACTTCGTGGCGGTGGCCCTCAGCGGCCTGCTCAACGAGGCCGCCAAGATCGAGGATTTCTCCGGGGGGAGCTGGCCGGTCCCGCTCGTGGTACGGGCGACCTGCGGCGGCGGCTATGGGGACGGGGGCCAGCACGAGCAGGCGCTGTGGGGCCTGCTGGCCGGCATTCCCGGGTTGACCGTGGTCGTTCCCTCGACGCCGGCCGACGGGGCCGGGCTGATGATGAGCGCCCTGGCCGACGACGGGCCGGTGGTGTTCCTGGAGCACAAGCTGCTCTCGGCGAGGTGGCTGGAATGGATGGCGGGCTCGCGCCGGGACACGGTGACGTTCGACATCCCACTCGCCGGCGCCGCCGGCGAGGTGCCGGACCCTCCGGTGGCGGTGCCGATCGGCCGGGCCGTGGTGCGGCGGGAGGGGCGTCACCTGGTGATGTTCAGTGTGGCGGTGGGGGTGCACCGCTGCCTGGAAGCCGCCGAGGAGCTGGAGCAGCGGGGGATCGAGGCGACGGTGGTCGATCTGCGCACCGTGCGCCCGCTCGACCGGCACGCCATCGTGGATGCCGCCGGGGCGACGAAGCGGGTGCTGGTGGTGGACGAGGACTACGCCGGGTTCGGCCTCTCCGGTGAGATCGCAGCGGTGGTGGCGGAGAGCGGCCTCGCGGCCCGGTTCGGCCGGGTGGCGGTGGAGGGCACCATCCCGTACGCCCGTCACCTCGAACGCGAGGCGCTCCCCAACGTGGATCGGATCGTGGCGGCCGCGGTGGACCTGATCGGCTGAGGTCCTGCTATCCGGCGAGGCGGTGGCGGGCCTGCCACAACCGGAGCATCGTGTAGGGGCCGAAGGTGAAGCTGACGACGTTGATGAGCGTCTCGGCCGCCATGGCACCGTCCATCCGGCGGTACTTGCCGTGTTGCAGGTTGAACAGGGTGTCCATCGCTCCGAGGAACACCATGGCGCTGCCGGCTGCGATCCCGAGCGGGACGGCGGCGACGTTCTGCTTGCGCAGCAGCAGGGCCGAGGCCACGAAGCAGCCCGTCATGTAGGCGTCGGCGGCGGGGAAGGCGTTCTCGAAGGCGAGGTAGGTGGGGTCGTCTTCCTCAGTCTGGAGGCGGCCTTTGGTGAAGTGCTCGACCCAGTAGGCGATGGTGGCGCCGGCGACGGCGAGCATGAGGGCGGAGTGGATGCGGTCCGAGAGTGGTGCTTTCGCCATGACCCGAGATTAGCGACTGTGACGGGTCGGATTCAGTAAGTCTTGACTTACAGTAAGTGCTCGCTTACTCTTGTCCACCTGATGCACGCACGCCAACTCGACGCCCTCGGAGATCCCACCCGAAGGGAGATCTTCGACCGGATCCGCCACCAGCCGCGGGCGGTGGGAGAACTCGCCGCCGAGCTTCCGGTGTCCCGTCCGGCGGTGTCGCAGCACCTCCGGGTGTTGCGGGAGGCGGGCCTGGTGCAGGCGGAGGCATCCGGGACCCGCCGCATCTACTCGGTCGACCCGTCCGGGCTCGACGCCCTGAGGAGCTGGGTGGAGGACATGTGGGACGAAGCCATGGCACGGTTCGCCGCCGCCACCGATGAGGAGAGGGGAGATCGCTGATGTCGATTCCGCCAGTCCGCAAGGAACGCACCGTCCAGGTCCCGCCCGAGACGGCATTCTCCGTGTTCACCGAGCGTATCGGTGAGTGGTGGCCGCTGGCGTCCCACTCCCTCGGAGGCGACGAGGCGGTTTCGGCTGTGATCGAACCGCGGCTCGGTGGCCGCGTCTACGAGCGGCTCGCCGACGGCACCGAGCACGACTGGGGCACGGTGCTGGTGTGGGATCCGCCGTCCCGCCTCGTGCTCTCGTGGCACGTCGGTCGCGATCCGGCACAGAGCACCGAGGTCGAGGTGCGGTTCGACCCGGCCGGGGAGGGAGCCTGCCGGGTGGTGCTGGAGCACCGCAACTGGGAGCGCCTCGGGGAAGAGGCGTCGACGACCCGGGACGGGTACGACGGCGGGTGGGAGACCGTGCTCGGCCGCTACACGGATCTCGCCGGCTCCTGAGCGGCGGGGGGCTCAGCCGGCGGCGAACGCCGGGTCGTAGCGGCGGTCCCAGGCGGCGTAGACCGCGATGCCGGCCGTGAGGATCACCGCCGCGGTGACGTACATGGTGCTGTAGCCGAACAAGGCGATGACGACGCCCAACACCGGTCCACCGAGCAGGGTCCCGACGTCGAAGAGGGCGGTGAAGAACGCCAGCACCGAGCCGCGGTCCTCGGCGGGAGCCCGCGTAACGGTGAAGCCGTAGAGGATCGGGAAGGCGTACCCGTGCCCGGTGCCACATAGCACCCCGGCGATGGCGAGGTGGAGGGAGCTGTCGGCCCCGGCCAGCACCAGGAATCCGGCGACGAGGGCGAAGAGGGCAGGGAACAACACCTTGCGCTCGCCGATCCGCTCGGGGAGCCGGGCGAAGAGGATGCGCAGCGTGATGGCGGTGCCGGCGTAGGTGGCGAAGAAGAGCCCGACCGATCCGACCCCGGTCTCGTCGACGAAGGTGCGCAGGAACGTGAAGTATCCGCTCAGGACGAGCGAGAACGTGGCCGTGATGAGCCAGATCGGGAGCAGGTTGGGTCGGATCACGGAGCGCATGAACCCGACCCGCTCGGCTCCCGGCTCGAGGTCGTGGCTCGGCTCGGGCAGGCTGAGCGCCATGGCGAGCGCCGCCAGGCCGAACCCGGCCGCGGTGAGGAAGAGCGCGTGGAAGGTGGCCCAGTGCAGCACGAGGTCGCCGATGACGCCGCCGACCGCGATGGGGAGCAGACCGGACACCCCGAACAGCGCCAGGCCCTCGGTCCGCCGGGTGGCGGGGACGATGTCGGCGCCGTAGGTGAACAGCGCCGTGAACATGGTGGCCTCGGCGATGCCGTGGAGGATCCGCACCGCATACAGCCACGGCCCGAGCGAGGAGACGGTGAGGTAGAGGGCTACCGCCACCGTGTTGAGCAATCCTCCGAAGAGGATGACGGGGCGGCGGCCACCGGTGTCGAGGATCGGTCCGATGAAGGGCCGCACCGCGATCGAGGCGATGGCGGTGACCCCGACGATGATGCCGACCTGCACCTCGTCGGCGCCGAGGTCGGTCAGGTATCTCGGGAGGTGGATGAACAGGAAGAACGACAGGCCCTGGAGCAGGTTGGCCAGGGAGACGAGCACGAAGGGCCGGGTGAAGAGGGGGTCGCGGGACACCGAGGGAGTCTACGAGTCGCGGATGAGGGCGAGTTCGGCGTATGCCGGTGCAGGGTTGGAGCCTGCCACGGGGGCACCCGAAAGGTTACGAGGTCGTCTCGTCACCCATGGGGACGGCGTAGACGACGACGTTGCCGTCGTAACGCTTGACCCGCTCGTCGAACGCTCCCCCGCACGTGATGAGGGTGAGCACCGGGGGCCCTTCCCGGCTGAAGACGACTGCGGTGGGTAGCTCCTCCTTGTCGTAGAGGGTGCGGGCTTCGACCCGGTAGGTCTCGCTGTTGCCGTCGTCGAAGTCGATCGAGATGGCGCTTCCCGGCTCCAGCTCGTGTAGCCGGAAGAACACGCCGGGGCCCTGTCCCGCCAGGTCGACGTGGGCGGCGAGCACGGCCGATCCCGGTTCGCCGGGGGCGGGGCCATGCCGGTACCAGGCGACGTCGTTGACGTTGTCCGGAACTTCCATGTCACCGTTGGGATCGACACCCGCCGCAACGATGGGGGCGTCCTGATCGATGGCGGGGATGTGAAGCGTCACCGGGATCCTGGAGCGGGTCTCCGGGTACTTGCCGACGGTGAACTGTGGGATGGAGGCGGCTGGGTCGGGCGTTCCCACAGGACGATCTTCGGGAGGCGACGTCGTTGTCGGGGGAATCGAGGGCGTGCCGCTCGTGGTGGGGGAAGTGAGCGCCTGCTCGAAGGCGATGGCGTCACCGGCGCCGACCGGAGGACGGGAGACGATCCAGGCTCCGATGGCGATCCCGAGAACGAGGATTCCGGTGGCGACGAGGGCGAGTGCGTTTCGCATGGGGAGAGGAGCAGGGGAGGGCCGGCGAGTGGCCCTCCCCTGCGATGCGACTCGAGGTCGTCCTGTCAGCGTTGCCGGCGTGCGGCCTGAAGACCGGCGGTGCCTCCGGCGGCGATCAGCACACCTGCGATCGCCAGCATGGCGACAAACCAGGCGGGCATCGCGGCGCCGAGATCACCACCGGTGCCGGTGGGCACGCCGTTGGGTGCGGCCTGGAGGCCTGCGAGGGTCTGGACCGCGAGCTGGAAGCTGCCTCCCTCCAGGTCGCCGATGGCGTACACGATCACGTTCGTTCCCTCGGGGATCGTGAGTGCCGCCACCTCGGTGACGACCGTGCTGGCATCACCGGCCGCGGTGACTTTGACGTTGTAGTCGCCGGAGGGGACGTCGGCGACGCCCTCGGCGCCGTTGGGAACGTCCGAGAAGAGGGCTCCGTCGTTCGCCACGATGTCGACGTTGGGGGCGGCGGCGGTGTGACGCACGGTCACCCGGCCGTTCCCGGCGTCGATGGCGGAGATGTCGTTCACCCAGACGCTGATGACCGGGGCGCCGGCGCCGTCGAGGTTGGCTTCGATGGTTGCGTTGGCGCCTGCCGGGAGGGTGACGGCCTGGGCGAGGACGGGGTCGCTGGCGGCGTCGGCCCCGGCGGCGCGGATGGCGATGTCGTAGTCACCGGCGGGCAGCGTGAGCGGGTCGGTCACCGTCCCGTACTCGAAATCGGAGAGGGTGAGGTCGCCGTTGACGTAGACGTCGACCGCCAGGTCGGGCACGCCGTGGACCACCGTCACGGTTCCCTCGCCGCTTTGGGCGAGCGCCGTTCCGGGGACCATCGCCAGTGCGAAGACGACGGCCATCATGATGAGCTTGCGCATGTCTCGTTCCTTCCTCATGCGGACGTTTCGCCATGAGTACGGGACCACACCGCTGGCCGGTTGGCCGTTTTAGTGCTAAAAAGGAGTGAACATCAGAATCGAGATGAGATCGATGGACCAGCCACCCGACACGATCACCCTGCAGGAGGCTGCCGATCGGCTCGGCGTGCACTACATGACCGTGTACCGGTATGTGCGCCTCGGCCGCCTTCCGGCCCACAAGTCGGGCGGGACGTGGGAAGTGTCCCTGGCCGACCTCGAGGCCTTCCGACACGCCACCGATTCGGTGACACGGCCCCGGCAACCGGCCGACTGGGCGAGGCGGCTGGAGGCCCGCCTCGTCGCGGGAGACGAGGCGGGGGCGTGGGGGGTGGTCGAGTCCGCCCTGGCATCGGGCACGGAGCCCGCCGGGGTGTACACCGAGATGCTCGGGCCGGCCCTCGAGTCGGTGGGGTGCCGGTGGCACGACGGGGAGATCTCGGTTGCGGTGGAGCACCTCGCCAGCGCGGTGGCGGTCCGCATCGTGGGGCGGCTCGGGCCGCGCTTCGCCCGCAAGGGCCGCACCTGGGGCCGGGTTGTGGTGACGACCCCGGAGGGTGAGCGGCACGGGATCCCCTCCGCCATGCTCTCGGATCTGCTGCGTGGCGCCGGCTTCGAGGTGACCGACCTGGGGGTCGACGTTCCCTCCGATGCGCTGGCGGGCATCATCGAGCGAATCGGGGCCCCGGTCGCGGTGTGCATCAGCGCCACCCGGGCCGGATCCAATCGCCAGATCCGGAGGGCGGTGAAGGCGGTGCGGGCGAGCACGGATGCCCTGGTCCTGGTGGGTGGCGGCGCCATCGTCGACGCCGCCCACGCCAAGTCGCTCGGAGCGGACGGGTGGGCCACCGACGGTCCCGGTGCCGTCCGGCTGGTGCTCGATTCCGTCACCAGAGCCTGACGCCGGCCGCTTCGATCTCGGGAATCCTCGCGGTCCACCCTTGACTTTCCAGTCATTTAGTACTAAAACTACTCCTTACCCGATTGTCCTAGTACTAAATGGTGGTCATCACGATGAACGAAACCCTGAGTAGGCGAGCCGATACCGATCTCATCGACGGGATCACGCAGCGGGACGAACCGTCCCTCGCCGAGGTGTACCGCCGGCACGGCGGTCCCGTTTACGGGCTCGCCCTGCGCATCCTCAGAAACCCCGACTTGGCCGAGGAGATCGTCCAGGAGGTGCTGCTCCGGCTGTGGAGAGAGCCCCACAAGTTCGACGCGGGGCGCGGCTCGCTGCGTTCTTTCCTGCTCGCCCACGCCCACGGCCGGAGCGTCGATCTCATCCGATCCGAGTCCTCGCGCCGTACACGGGAAGAGCGTGACGCCCGTCTCTCGGCGGAGACGGGTTGGAGTCTCGAGGAAGAGGTGTGGGAGATGGCACTGGCCGATCATGTTCGGACCGCCCTGCAGGAGTTGGAGGAGATCGAGCGACGTCCCATCGAGCTCGCCTACTTCGGCGGTTTCACCTACCGGCAGGTCGCCCGCCTGCTGGATACACCGGAAGGGACGATCAAGAGCAGGATTCGCACCGGTTTGAAGCGTCTCAACGGAGCACTCACCAGGTACGGCCTCGCTCCCGTGAGCTGAAGGTGACCGAAGACATGACGCACCCCGAAATCCAGGAGTCCCTGGGGGTCTACGCCCTCGACGCGGTGGAGGGGGAGGAGCGTCGCATCGTCGAACACCACCTCGCCACCTGCCCGGAATGCCGATTCGAGGTCGTCGAACACCGCGAGGTGGCAGCCCGGCTGGCGTCGGTCACGTCGGCGGGGCCGGTGGGTCTGTGGACGGCTCTGCAGCGGCGGCTGACGGCGCCCTGTATCCTTCTGGAAGACGACGACAGGGAGGGACGATGACCGACGATCGCCTACGCCGCCTCCGGCGCTTCAACGTCATCATGGGATTGGTGCACCTCGCCCAGGCCGCGGCGGTGCTCGCCCTCAGCACCGATTTCGCCCTTCCGGTGACCACCGCCTTCAGCCGCTTCGACCCCGCCACCGAGACTTTGGTGCCGAACTACCGCACCGCCTTCGAGGTGCAACTGGGGCCGCTGGTGGCCCTCTTCCTGCTGCTCTCGGCGGTCGCCCATCTCGTCATCGCCTCCCCCTGGGGGTACCCCTGGTACGTCCGCACCTTGGAGAAGGGCGCCAACTACGCCCGCTGGATCGAATACGCGGTGAGTTCCTCGGTCATGATCGTGGTGATCGCCTTGCTCGTCGGCATCTACGACGCCATGGCGCTCATCGCCCTGTTCGCGGTGAACGCCGCCATGATCCTGTTCGGCTGGATGATGGAGCTGCACAACCAGACGACCACACGGACCAACTGGACGGCGTTCTGGTTCGGGGTGTTCGCCGGCGCGGTGCCCTGGATCTGCATCACGATCTACCTCGTCGGCGCCGGCGGTCCCGAGGGAGGGCCACCTGGGTTCGTCTACGGGATCTTCTTCTCCCTGTTCGTGTTCTTCAACGTCTTCGCCGTCAACATGGTGCTGCAGTACCGCAAGGTGGGACGGTGGGCCGACTACCTCTACGGCGAGCGGGTCTACATCCTGCTCAGCCTGTTCGCCAAGAGCGCACTGGCCTGGCAGGTCTTCGCCGGGACCCTCCGTCCGGTGTGAGGTCGGGGCCGGGCGCCCCGGGCGGCTACGGCACGAGGGGACGCTCGTAGGTGACGGTGGCCCGCCGGATCCAGATGTAATTGGACGAGCCGGGTGGCTAGCGGTCCCCTCCCAGGTAGCTGCCGGCGTCGAAGATCGGCGGGTCCTGGTACTCGCGCTCGATGACCGAGTCGATCTCGCGTCCTCTGCACCGCATCCACCAGGTGATGCCCATGACGATCACGATGAAACCGAGGTATGGGAGGTATCCCCACATATGGGATACGTTACCACGTCACGGTGTGACCGTCGCGGGCCGGACTTCGATGTCGCGACGTGCGGGCGCGTCGATACACCGTCGGGGTGTGGGATTCGTGGGCCCAGCTGGATTTGAACCAGCGGCCTCATCCTTATCAGGGATGCGCTCTAACCGGGCTGAGCTATGGGCCCATGCTGCCTACCATCCACGGGATTCGCCCCCCATCGGGGCGGTCGAGTCGTGTCGGCAGGGATTCGGAGGATAATCCCGGCTACACGGAAAGTCAGAAACGCGTCGCCGCCAGACTGAGCCGGCGTGACCAGGACGGGGCGTCGGGGTTCGGAGCCGCTCCGAGTCGCTGGGACGAGGAGGGACGAGAGCATAGGGAGTGGACACGGCGCCGGTTTCGTTCGGGCCGGGAGGGATTCATGGCGGACGGCGCTCGTGGTGGTCCTCGCCCTCACGGTGGCGGCGTGTGACCCGCAGGCGGGGGCCGATCCGGTGGCCTCCTCCACCACCTCGGCGCCGGTGACGAGCACCGCGGCGTCGTCGACCTCGACCACCACGACGACCGAGGCCGCTACGACCACGACGACCGCCGACGATCCCCTGGAACAGGCGAGCGCCGCCTTCGAGGAGTGGGTGTCGGCGCTGGCCGACGGTGACGTCGAGGGTGCGTGGGAGGCGATGGCCGAGTCGTCCCAGTGGGCTATCGGCGACTTCGCCCGGTTCGAGGAGCTGAGCACCGAGCTCGCCGAAGGTTGGGGTGCCTGGGCCACCGCCGAGGACGTCACCTACTCGCTGGAGGAGGACGACGCCGGCCGGACGCTGCTCATCGTGCGGGGCGTGGCCCGGCCCGAAGGGCAGGTGGAGGAACGGGAGGTCGGTGTTCCCGTCGTCGAGGAGGACGGAGCGCTCGCGTTGTCGCCGTTCGAGGAGTTCGGCAACGTCGCCCTCGGGTTCGATGAGGAGGCCTCCGACACGGTGGGCCCGCCGGTCCCGGCCAATTCGGGGGCAGGGCGCCGCATCATCTACTCCAACAGCGAGCAACGGGTGTGGCTCGTCGAGGACGACGGGTCCGTCACCGACACCTACCTGGTCTCGGGCCGGAGGGGCGTGCCGGCTCCCGGCGCCTACCAGGTCTTCTCCAAGTCGGAGCTGGCGTACGCCGGCCACGACGGCGTCACGATGTCCCACATGGTCCGCTTCGCCCACGGACGGAGCCTCGCCATCGGGTTCCACGCCATCCCCAACGACGGCAACGGCCGTCCCCTCCAGTCGGAGGACGAGTTAGGGGAGTACCGCTCCCTCGGATGCGTCCGCCAGAGCCCGGGTCACGCCGCCGAGTTGTTCGACTGGGCCGTCATCGGCACCCAGGTGGTCGTGCTCGCCTGATCCGGCGGGAGCGCCGCCTCGACCTGTGAGCCAGAGGAACTCACCGAACCTGGCGGGTTGCTGCTCGTCAACGACGAGCCATTCGCCGACCACTGGTTCGAGAAGCGGATCGCGGGCTGAGGCCGGATCACGGGCTGCTGTGCGCCGGCGACTCCTACAATGACGGCTCTCCCGGGGACGTAGCTCAGTCTGGCAGAGCACCTGGTTTGCAACCAGGGGGTCGTCGGTTCGAATCCGATCGTCTCCACCGATGGGTGAACAGCGCAGCCCGATACGCACCGCGGTGATCGTGGACGCGGTCCGCACTCCCGGCGGCAAGCGAGGAGGCCGGCTCCAGGGCTGGCACCCGGTCGATCTCGCCGCCCACGTGCTGCGGGCCCTCGTCACTCGCAACGACCTCGACCCCGCCCTCGTCGAGGACGTCATCCTGGGCTGCGTCACCCAGACCGGTGAGCAGTCCCTCAACGTCGCCCGCAACGCGGTGCTGGCGGCCGGCTTTCCCGAGCAGGTGCCGGGGGTGACGATCGACCGCCAGTGCGGCTCCAGCCAGCAGGCGTTGCACTTCGCGGCCCAGGGGATCATGGCCGGTGTCTCCGACGTGGTGATTGCCGGCGGCGTCGAGTCGATGACCCGGGTCCCGATGGGTTCCGCCATGCAGCAGGGCCCCGGCCTCCCGTTCGGGCCCGCCATGACCCGCCGCTACCGCCAGGGCCTGGTGCCGCAGGGGATCTCCGCCGAGCTGATCGCCGCGCAGTGGGGGATCACCCGCGAGGAGGTGGACCTGCTCGCCTACCAGTCGCACCTGCGGGCGGCGGCCGCCACCGAGGAAGGCCGGTTTGCCAACGAGATCGTGCCGGTGGAGATCGAGAGGCCCGGTGGGGTGGTCGAGACGATGACCGTCGACGAGGGCATCCGGCCCGACACCTCACTCGAGGCCCTCGCCGCGCTGCCTCCGGTCTTCAAGGAGGACGGCATCGTCACCGCGGGCAACTCGTCGCAGATCACTGACGCCGCCGCCGCCCTGCTCGTGATGAGCGAGGAGCGGGCGGCAGAGCTGGGATGCGTCACCCGGGCCCGCCCGGTGGCCTTCGCCGTCGTCGGGGTCGATCCGGTGACGATGCTCACCGGCCCGATTCCGGCAACCGCCGCGGTGCTGTCCCGGGCCGGGCTGGGGTTGGGCGACATCGACCTGTTCGAGGTCAATGAGGCCTTCGGCAGCGTGCTCGCCGCCTGGCTGCGGGAGACCGGCGCCGACTACGGCAAGGTCAACGTCAACGGCGGGGCGATGGCGTTGGGACATCCGTTGGGGGCGTCGGGGGCGAAGCTGATGGCGACCCTCGTCAACGAGCTGGAGCGCCGCGGCGGCCGCTACGGGCTGCAGGTGATGTGCGAGGGGGGAGGGATGGCGAATGCGACCATCATCGAACGGATCGGCTGAGGTTCCGCCATGGTGACGGCGCTGGTCGCGGTGGCGATGGGGGTGACGATCCTCGGCGTCTCGTTCTGGGTGATCCGCTATCTGGGGAGCGCTCCCCCGCCCGAGCCCGATCCCGACGACGTCCAGGAGGTGTCGGTCGACTACCGGTGCAGCGTGTGCGGGATGCGCCTCACCGTCACCCATGCCCAGGGTGACGAGGCGGAGCCGCCGCGCCACTGCCGCGAGGAGATGGAGGAGGTGGGATCGTGACGTTCACGGTGCATCCGGTGACCCCGGACCGGTGGGGCGACCTGGAACGCCTCTTCGGACCGAACGGCGCCAACAGCGGCTGCTGGTGCATGTGGAACCGGCAGACGAATCAGGAGTTCGAACAGCACCACGGCGCCGACAACCACGCCGCCCTGGCCGAGATCGTGACTGCCGGCCCTCCGCCGGGTCTGCTCGCCTACGACGGCGACGAGCCGGTCGGCTGGGTGTCGGTCGGGCCCCGCGAAGCGTACGGCCGGCTGCAGCGGTCGCCCGTCACCCGACCGGTGGACGACACCCCGGTGTGGACGATCAACTGCTTCGTGGTCGGCCGCCGCCATCGGGGCCGGGGGGTGGCGCAACGGCTGCTGGAGGCGGCGGTGGAGTACGCCGCGGGCCAGGGGGCCCAGGCCGTGGAGGGATGCCCGGTGGACCCGGCGACGGAGCGGATCGATTCCGGTTCGGCATGGAAGGGCCTCGCTTCCATGTTCGAGGAGGCGGGGTTCGTCGAGATCGCCCGCCGCAGCGAGACCCGGCCTCTGATGCGTAAGGTGCTCGCGGCCGAGTCCTGAGGCGGATCTTCGACCCTTCCTGGGGTCGTTCTTGTCACCCTCCCTGCTGTGCAGGGAGGTTCCCTCCGCCGCAGGCGGAGGCGTCGTAGAAGCGCCGCCGAAGGTGGCGTCTGATTCGGGGAGGGTCGCGGTGGGGTCTTCTACCGCGACCCCCCTCAGCTCACTTCGTTCGCTGGTCCCAGCGGGGACGAAAGAAGGGCAACCGCCCTCAACTCATGCTTACACGGATGTAGTTCTCAACACCTGTGGACAAAACCGGGGATAACGACACGCGTGTGATTCAGCGGTAGTTGAGGGTCATGGCGAACCCCGCGGCGATCCCGCCCAAACCGATGAGGAGCCACGTGTTGTCCGGGCTCCCCGGCAGGAAGCCGATGTAGTTCGTGAGGATGATGAGGACCCCGAGGCCCATGAGGGTGAACAGGGTCACCACGTACCACGTCGGGGAGGGGCCCTTGGCCTTGATCGGGTCCTTCTTGGACGGCGGCGTCGGCCGCCGGTTCGCCTTGTTGCGTTTCTTGGAGACGGGCATGACGGATCAGGATAGTGGGTGGGACGGGAAGGGTTCGAAACGGGGCGGGCCCGACCTCATCGTGCTTCCCCCGCCGCAGGGGTACTGTTGACGCCCACGTTCGGGGTGACGAGGCGATGAGATGACCGAGACCACAGAAACGACCGGGACGCCGGAGGAAAGTCCCCCCGCCGTGGGGTGGGGCGGCCTCGCCTTGCGAATCGCACGAGTGACCGGCTGGACCCTGGTCTGGCTCGGTGCCCTCACCCTCGGGTTCGTCGCCCATCAGCTCTGGATCACCTCCTGGTTCGCCCAGCACAACCAGGGGGAACTGGGCGAGGAACGGGTCGCCCAGTGGGCCTCCACCTCCATCACCGAGGTGGAGGTGGCGCCGGCCGACGACGGGGAGACGGCTCAGGATCCGGGCGAGGCGCCGCCGCAACCGGTGGTCCTCAAGGTGGAATCACCCCCCGAGCTGCACGCCGCCTTCGCCCTCATCCGCATCCCGTCCATCGAGCGGCTGGCGGACGGGTGGAACGTCGTCGAAGGGGTGACGCTGGCCGACCTCAAGACCGGCGCCGGGCACATGCCCGACACCGCCCTGCCCGGCCAGCCGGGCAACGCCGTCATCAGCGGCCACCGCACCACCTACGGCCAGCCGTTCCACGAGCTGGACCAGTTGAAACCCGGCGACCGGATCGAGGTGGAGACCGCCCTCGGAACCCACGTCTACGCGGTGCGGGAGACCAGGATCGTGGCCGCGACCGAGCTCTCGGTGACCGAGCCGCGGGACGGCGCCTGGCTGACGCTCACCACCTGCCATCCCATGTTCTCGGCCCGGCAGCGCCTCGTCGTGTTCGCCGAGCTGGTGGCGGGTCCGAACTTCGACGCCATCCAGGAGCTGACGTGATCGCCCGCCTCTACCGGATGCTGCCTGGGCCGACTGCGGTCCGGATCCTGGTGTCTATCGTGATCGTCGCCGGCCTGCTCGTGGGTCTGCATTTCTTCTACGACTGGCTGGGCAACACCATTCTCGACACGGGAGGGGCGGTCGGATGAAGGTCCTCGTCCTCGACAACTACGACTCCTTCACCTTCAACCTCGTCCAGTACCTCGGCGAGTTGGGGGCGGAGCCGATGGTGGTGCGCAACGACCGGCTCGACGCCGAGGAAGCCCGCCGCCTCCGTCCCGACCGACTCGTGATCTCGCCGGGGCCGGGCAAGCCGGAGGATGCCGGCTACTCGGTCGAGTACGTGCGGCAGCTCGGATCCGAGGTTCCCATCCTCGGCGTCTGCCTCGGCCACCAGGCGATCGTGGTCGCCTTCGGGGGCACCGTGGGGCGCGCTCCCGAGCCGCGTCACGGCAAGGTGTCGCAGATCAGCCACGAGGGTCGCGGGGTGTTCTCCGGTCTCGCCAACCCGTTCGTGGCGACCCGCTACCACTCGCTGGCGGCCGTCGAGTTGCCCGACGTCCTCGAGGTCACCGCTCGCAGCGAAGACGGGGTGGTGCAGGGCATCCAGCACAAGGACCTCCCGATCTACGGCGTGCAGTTCCACCCCGAGAGCGTGATGACCACCGAGGGCATGGCGCTGCTGAAGAACTTCCTGGCCTGAGTCAGTCGAGCATCTCGAGGGTCACCGGGTCGAAGATGGCGGTTCCCGAGTAACCGTCGGTCTGCAGCAGCCCGTCGTCGCGGACGAAGAGCCCTTCGAACCCGATCCATCCGTCCGGCTCGTTGATCACCCAGTTCCCGGGGATGAAACGGTCGGCGGGGAGGGGGACGAAGGCAGATTCGGATTCCAAAGGGAACACCCGGACGGTCCATTCGCCGGTGATTCGGTCGATGCGGCACAGCATCGAGTCGGGGAGGGCGCCGTCGCCCTGCCGGATGCAGTAGACGTCGTCGTCGGAGATCACGATTGCCTGGGGTGGGAGGCCGGGGAGGGGGTAGGCCCGCAGGATCGTGGTCCCGGTGCCGTCCAGCAGCAGCACCTCGCCGTATTCGAGAACGCAGATGCTGTCCCTCCCATACAGACCATCGGGATCGCCGAGCCGGCACCCGTCGGTGAGGTCATAGGTCGCCACCGATGGGCGGGACAGCGCCCAGCGACTGTCCGGGAGGTCGATCTCGGCATCGATCTCGACCCGGAGCTCGAACGGGAGCTCCGCCAGCTCGGGGACTACCCCGTCCCGGGCGGCATCCTCGGGCGATTGGCTCGGCGGGGCGTCGAGAGACGGAGCGGTGGTCCCGGTGGGGGCGACGGTGGTGGTGATGACCGGCACCGTGGTGGTGGGCGTCGTCACCGGGGTCGTTGTCGTGGTGGTGGTGGTCGCCCCTCCGAACGAGCAGGCAGAGATTCCGACGACACCGACGACCGCCAGGATCACCCTTCTCACGTCCCCTCCTCCGAGTGTCGCGGCGGCGCCGGTTCTCCGCTGGTGACACCGGCGCCCTGCAGGAGAGACGCCGCAGCCCGTCGCAGAGTTCCCGGATTGTGGGAGATTCCTGCCGTGGCGGGGTTCCCGTGCTGGAATGGGTGCCACGCCACTACCGCCGGCGGGTCCCATGAGCTGCTACTTCATCGCCCAGATCGACATCCACGACGAGGCCGAGTACGCCGCCTACCTCGCCGGCTACGACGAGGTCTTCGACCGCTACCAGGGGGAAGTGCTCGCCGTCGATGACGACGTGGTGGTGCTGGAGGGCGAATGGCCGTTCTCCCGCACGGTCCTGATCCGCTTCCCGGACGGTGCCGCCCTCGACGACTGGTATCACTCGCACGAGTACCAGGCTCTGGCCCGCCACCGTCGCAACGCCGCCACTGCCAACATCGTGGCGGTCGAGGGCCGCTGAGGCCGGCTCAGTCGGCGATGCGGACCGTGTCGTCCTCGTCGTCGATGACGATGAGGCCGTCGGCCTCCAGGCCCAGCAACACGTCCTCCAGATCGTCGGGATCGAGGCCGGTCTCGTCGGCCAGCTCATCGAGCGTCGCCGGGTGGCGGACCAGCATCCGGATCATCATCCCGCGGGCTTGGCGCACCGAACCCTCGAACCGAGCCTGCGGCCGCGGCGGGGTGGCGATCTCGGGCCCGGCGCACCAGTCGGAGACCGGGCACACGGCACAGTCGGGACGGTGCGGCCTGCAGAGCAGGGCGCCGAGGTCCATCACCGCCTGGTTCCAGGTGGCGGCGTCGGCCGGGAGATGGTCCTGCACGACCGACTCGAGCCCGGAACCGGTCAGCACCTCCCCGTGCCAGCGCGACAGCACCCGCCGTTGGTTGGTGTCCACCGCGGCGACTTGATGGCCGAAGGCGAAGGAGGCCACCGCGGCGGCGGTGTAGGGGCCGACCCCGGGCAGCTCTTCGAGCCCGGCGGCGTCGGTGGGCCATCCCTCGTCGGCGATGCGGCGTGCCGCATCGTGGAGGCGCTTGGCCCGGGTGTTGTAGCCGAGGCCGACCCAGGCGGTCAGCACCTCGGTGAAGGCGGCGGCGGCGAGGTCCTCCACCGTCGGGAAGCGGGCCAGGAACTGCTCGAAGTGGGCGGCCACCCGGCTCACCTGGGTCTGCTGGAGCATCATCTCGGAGACGAGCACGACGTAGGGGTCGGTGCTGCCGCGCCAGGGGAGAAGCCGCCGGTGGTCGGCGTACCAGGAGAGCAGGGCGGCGTTGCGCTCTTCTTCGATCGAGGGCCGCTCGTTCACCGGGATGGTCAGGGGGCCGGGGCGGGTTCCGGCGGCGGAACCTTCCCAAGCATCACCTCGACGACCGTTCCGTCCGTCACCTTCGCTCCGGCGAGGGGATCCTGCTCGGCGACCCGGTTCTCCAGGCCCGATTCGACGGTGACGTCGACGGTGCTGACGACGTTGAGGGTGAGCCCGACGTCGGCGAGGGCGGCGGTGGCGTCCTCCTCGCTCATCCCGAGCAGGTCGGGCACCGTCACCTCGATGATCTTGCCGAGCTGCACATGCACCTCGTCGCCGAACTTCACCTCGGAGCCCGCCACCGGGTCCTGGGCGGCGATGAGTCCGTCGAGGCCGCTGGCGCCGGTGACGTCGACGGTCTCGGGGTCGACGATGAGCACCAGGCCGTTGTCGGAGGCGTAGCTGCGAGCCTCGGTCTCGGTCTGCCCGGCGAGGTCGTCGAGTTCGAAGGGCTCGGGGCCCTGCGACACGTACAGGGTGATCGTGTCGTCCCGCTGGCTCAAGGCGCCCGCCTCCGGCTCGGTCCGGATCACGAATCCCTCCAGGACGTCGTTGGAGAACTCCTGGACGACCTCGACCTGCTCGAATCCCTGCCGGGTCAGCTCCGAGCTGGCGGTCTGCTCGGTGGTCCCGGCCAGGCTCGGCACCGTGAGCACCAGGGGCCCGTTGGACACCCAGAGGTCGATGACGGTGTTGGGCGCTGCGGTAGAGCCGGCACTCGGCCGCTGGTCGAACACGATGCCGGCGGCGTAGTCCTGGCTGTCCTGGTACGTCACCTCGCCGACCTGGAAGCCGTCGTCCTGGATGCGCTGCCGGGCCACCTCCTCGGTCTCGTCGATGATGCGGGGGATCGGGTACTCCTCGGTGCCGGAGGAGATGATGACGACCACCGAGGATCCGGGCGCGACTTCGGCCCCGACGGCGGGATCGGTCCCGATGACGATGCCGGGGTCGACGGTGTCGCTTGGCTCCTCCCGCTGCTGGGGGACGAGGCCGAGGTCGGTGATCCGCTGGAACGCCTCGCTTGCCGTCAACCCGGACAGTTCCGGCACCGTGACGGTGGCGGCCGCCTGTTCCTCGCCGCCGGGCGCCGCGAGGAGCCGGAACAGGAAGAAGATGCTGCCGGCGAGCACGAGCAGCAGCGCCACGATCGCCAGGATGTACGACGTCTGGCTGCGCGGCTCGGCCGGGTACTGGGCGACGTGGCGAGCAGTCTCGTCGGGCGGCACCGTGGGAGGTGGCGGCGGCGTCGACATGAGGCGGGTGGCGGCCGCCGAGTCCGCCGGATGGACCGCGGGGGCGGCGGGGACGGCCGCGGCCGGCATCGAGGTCGGCACCTCGCCCCGCAGGTAGCGGAGCAGGTCGTTGCGTAGCTCGGCGGCGGTCTGGTAGCGCCGGGCCGGGTCCTTCTCCATCGCCTTCTCGACGATGGCTTCCAGTTCGGCGGGGACGTCGGGGTTGATGCCGCTCGGCGGGACGGCGTACTCCGAGACGTGCTGGTAGGCCACCGCCACCGGGCTCTCCCCAGTGAACGGCGCCTGACCGCACAGCAGCTCGTAGAGCACGACGCCCAGCGAGTAGATGTCGGAGCGGGCGTCCGCCGGCATGCCCTGGGCCTGCTCCGGGCTGAAATAGGTGGCGGTGCCGATGACGGCGCCGGTGCGGGTCAGCTCCTCGGAGTCGTCGAGGGCGCGGGCGATCCCGAAGTCGGTGACCTTGACGCTGCCGTCCGGCGTCAGCATGATGTTCCCCGGTTTGATGTCACGGTGGAAGACGCCGGCCTGGTGGGCGACGGTGAGGGCGGCGGCCGCCTCGGCGGCGATCTCGGCGGCACGGCGGGGCAGCAGCGCCCCTTCCGTTCGCCGAATGTCCCGCAGGGTGCGGCCCTCGATGACCTCCATCACCATGAAGTAGGTGTCGCCCTCGGCCCCGAAGTCGTAGATGCTGACGATGTTGGGGTGGCTCAGGTTGGCGGCGGCCTGCGCCTCTCGCCGGAAGCGCGCCACGAACGCCTCGTCGGAGGCGAAGCGCTGGTGCAGGATCTTGACCGCGACCCTGCGCCCGAGGGCGAGATCCTCCGCCTCGAAGACGTCGGCCATCCCCCCGCGAGCGAGGTGGCCGGTGATGCGATAGCGGCCCGCAAGGACCCGGGATTCCGTCACGATCGGGAATGGTAACGGCGCTGAACGATTGCGCACATGCGGAACATCCTCAGTCTCCCAGTCCAAAGAACTCCGAGAACACCGCTTTGGCGATCGGAGCAGCCACCGTGCCACCCGAAGCGCTCTCCCCGGCGTCGCCGCCGGACTCCACCAGCACCGCCAGGGCGATCTGGGGGGCGTCTCCGGCGTCGACCGGCCCGAAGCCGATGAACCAGGCGTGGGGGGCGGCGCCGGGCACTTCGGCGGTGCCGGTCTTGCCGGCGAGCCGCACCCCGGGCACCGCCGCCCGCCGCCCGGTCCCGGCGGTGACGACCCGTTCCATCAGGTCGGTGAGGGTCGCCGCCGTCGCCGGGCTGACGGCGCGCCGCCACGCCACCGGCTCGGTGGTCTTCTCGACGATGCCGTCGGCGTTGAACACCTCCTGGACCAGGTACGGCTCCATCATCTCGCCGCCGTTCGCCACCGCCGCGGCCACCATCGCCATCTGCAGCGGCGTCGCCTGCACGTCACGCTGACCGATGGCACTCTGGGCGACGCCGGGGAGGTCGTTCTCGAAGGACGCGGCGGGGGGGATCACCGACGGGACGGTCCGCAGGTCGAACGGGACCGCGAGATTGAAGCCGAACCCGTCGGCGGCGTCCACCAGGGCCTCGGCCCCCGCCTGCATGCCCACCATCCCGAAGATGGTGTTGCAGGACCGGGTGAAGGCGTCCGCCAGGCTCACTTCGGTGCCGTTGGTGCAGACACCCCCGTCGAAGTTGCTGATGGTGGCGGTGGAGCCGGGCAGCTCCAGCTCGACCAGGTCGGGATACTCGGTGCCGGAGGAGGCGACCCCGGATTGCAGGGCGGCGGCGGTGGTGATGACCTTGAACGTCGATCCGGGGGGATAGGTGGCGGCGGTGGCCCGGTTGAGCAGCGGCTCGGCGGGATCGTCCTCGAGGGCCTGGCCGATCGGGGCGGTCCCGGGGCCGAGCAGCTCGTTGGGGTCGAAGCCGGGCGTCGAGACCATGGTGAGCACCGCACCGGTGGCGGGATCGAGGGCCACCACCGCCCCCCGCTGGTTGCCGAGCGCGTCCCGGGCCACGGTCTGGAGGTGATGGTCGATGGTGAGGCGCAGGCCGCTGGGCCGGAGGTCGCCGCCGAGTATGGCGGTGATCACGCCCGAGATGGTGGCGTCCCGGTCGGAGACGAGGTCGGCGGAGTGGGTCTCTTCCAGGCCGGTGCTCCCGAACAGCAGGGTGGCGTAGCCGACGATGTGGCTGTAGAGGTCCCGGTAGGGGTAGGTGCGGCGGAACCCGAGCGGGTCGTCGGGGTTCGCCTCGGAGGCGGCGACGATCTCCCCGTCGGCGGTGATGATGAGCCCCCGTTCCCGCCCGCTGCGGCCGGCGGCGACTCGCAGGTTGCGAGGGTCGTCCCGGTAGTCGTCGGCGGCCACCACCTGGCGGTAGCTCACCGCGCCCACCAGCACCGCGAAGGCGACGAAGAGGGCGGTGGCGAGGTAGCGGATCGGGCCGTTCACGAGCGCTCCCCGTGTGAGGTCCTCACCAGCAGCGCCACCAGCACGAAGTTGGCGAGCAGCGACGAGCCGCCGTAGGACATGAACGGCAGCGTGATGCCGGTGACGGGGAAGAGGCGGAGCACCCCGGCGATGATGATGATGGCCTGCACCCCGATGACGATGGTGAGCCCGGCGGCGAGGAACTTACGGAACACGTCCCGGGCCCGGAGCGCAATGCCGAACCCGGCGGCGATGAGCAGGGCGAACCCGGTGAGCACCGCCACCGACCCGGCGAAACCCATCTCCTCGGCGACGGCGGCGAAGATGAAATCGGTGGAGGCGGCCGGGATCAGGTCGGGCCGTCCCAGGCCCAGGCCCGATCCGGTGAGGCTGCCGCTCCCCATGGCGAAGAGGCTCTGTGCGATCTGGTAGCCGGCTCCGGTGAAGTCGGCGAAGGGGTGCAGCAGCGAGAAGACCCGCTGCTGGACGTGGTCGAAAAGCCGGTAGGCGGCGAAGCCTCCCCCGGCGGCGAGGAGGGCACCGGCGAAGAGGTAGGCGGCCCGCCCGGTGGCGACGTAGATCATCGTCACGAAGAGGGTGAACAGCAGCAGCGAGGCGCCGAGGTCGCGTTGGTAGACGAGGACGGCGAAGCTGGCGGCGGCCGCGACCAGGATCGGGCCGATGCGGCGCAGCTGCGGGAACCCGAAGGGCCCGATGCGGCGCCCGGTGGCCGCCATCGCCAGGTGGCGATCCGCCAGGTAGGAGGCGAGGAACACCACCAAGAACACCTTGGCCAGCTCACCGGGCTGGAAGCTGAGGGTGCGGGGGCCGAAGGGCAGCTCGAGACGGACCCAGAGCCGCGACCCGTTGACCTCGGCGCCCCGCAGCGGCCAGGACTCGGGGAGGAGGGGGAGCAGCAGCAACGCCACCGCCGCCGCCAGGAAGAGGTAGCGGAAGCGTCGCAGCACGATGACGCCCTCGTCGCGGAGCAGGAACAACACCAGCGCCGCCCCGACGGCGGCAACGAGCAGCGACCAGCGCTGCAGCGAGGCGAGCCGGTGGTCGAGCCGGTAGATCTCGGTGAAGCCGATGGCGGTGAGGAAGGCGGCGATGGGGAACAGGTACGGGTTCCCTTCCGGCGCCCAGCGCCGCAGGGCGCCGTGGACCACCCCGAAACCGACGAGGAAGACGAGGAAGGTGAGGGCTACCTGGGCGTCGAAGCCGGCGCCGCCGGCGAAGTTGACGAGGGCGACGCCCATGGCGGCAAGCAGCGCCGCCGCCACCAGCAGCGCCGCTTCGGCGTTGCGGGTCATGTCGCGACGTCCACCACGGCGACGGTGGTGTTGTCCATGCCTCCGGCGGCGTTGGCGGCTTCGATCAGCGACCAGGCGGCTTCGGTGGGGGAGGCGGCGCTGTGGAGGATCTCGGCGATCTGGTAGTCGGCCACCATGGTGGTGAGGCCGTCGGAGCACAGCAGCACCCGGTCGCCGGGCTGGAGAGGCTTCTCGACGGCGTCGGCGGTGACCTCGGCCATCCCGATGACGCGGGTGAGCAGGTGGCGGCGGGGGTGGGTCTGGGCCTGGATCGGGGTGATCTGGCCCCGGGCCACCATCTCGCTCACCAGGGTGTGGTCGGTGGTGACCTGGATGATGTAGCCGTCCCGCAGCAGGTAGACGCGGCTGTCGCCGACGTGGCCGATGCGGAGAGTGCCTTCCTCGTCGAAGATCCCGAGGGTGAGCGTGGTGCCCATCCCGGCAAGGCTGGCGTCGTTGCGGACGGCTTCGAGCACGGCGTCGTTGGCGGCGTCGACCCGTTCGGCGGGGGTGAGCACGTCGGCGGGCTCGGCGGAGGCGGCTTCGATGGCGACCCTGCTGGCGATCTCGCCGGCGACGTGGCCGCCCATGCCGTCGGCGACCGCGATGAGGAGGGGGCCCTCACCCGACCCGTCGGTGTCGGGATGCACCGAGTCCTCGTTCCCGGCCCTGACGTGGCCGACGTGGGTGGCGGTTGCCCAGCTGTACTTCATCGCACCTCGAGAATCGTCTTGCCGATCTGCACCGCATCGCCCTTGCCGAGACTGATGGGGACGGTGACTCTGCGGCCGTTCACATAGGTTCCGTTGGTCGAGCCGAGATCGTTGAGCATCATCGCCCCGTCCTGGAGCCCGATGCGCACGTGGAAGTCGGAGGCGTAGGGGTCGTCGATGAGGATATCGGCCTCGTCGGAGCGGCCCAACACGACGGGGGCGCCGAGCGGGTAGCGGTGGCCGCTCAGCGTGTCGGAGCGCACCACGACCAGTTCACCGGCCATCTTGCCGTGGCGGGTCGACTGGGTCGGGCCGATGTGGGCGCCGATCGAGCGCCCGATCTGCCACAGGAAGAGGTAGACCAGGG
>Ga0315537_1000054_pt1 | contig 67515 bp, 61 predicted proteins | sample SalMarSW160270MG_FD_203091 | JGI IMG/M metagenome (GOLD analysis project Ga0315537, IMG submission 203091) | Salt marsh sediment microbial communities from the Plum Island Ecosystem LTER, Massachusetts, United States - Salt Marsh Sediment SW1602-70 ... | reverse complement strand
GGCGTCGTTCTCGCTTTTCCAGAACCGACGGCGGTTTCTTCTCACGTACCAGTTGGAGAGATTATCTATAAATCCCTCAATCCTACGTGTCGCCGCGGTAGGATTGTAGTTATCCATCAATTTGGAGACCTCGCTTACGAGCCGATTAAGTTCTGAACTAATCCAATTATCCAGTTCCGTGAAGGCTTTTGTTTGATTGCTGTCAGCCGTCAGGGGCTGAGGAACAAAGCGATCGATGTTGGCATAAAGGATAAAAAAGGAATAGGTATTCCACAAAGTAAGGAAAAATTTACGTATCGTCTCTTCAAGAGTCTTAGTGGAGAAACGGTGGTTATCTTCTCCTGTAGTAGAAACCAGCATATACCACCTTAGAGCATCTGCACCGTAATTATTAATCACAGCCCAGGGGTCAATTACATTACCCTTGGACTTACTCATTTTCTCACCTTGAGCATCGACGACGTGTCCTAAGCAGATGACATTCTTAAAGCAAGCACTATTGAAAAGTAGGGTAGATATGGCATGTAAACTGTAAAACCAGCCCCTGGTCTGGTCCACAGCCTCGCAAATAAAATCGGCGGGAAAATTCTGCTTAAACTTATCTTCATTCTCGAAGGGATAATGCCACTGAGCTGTGGGCATAGCTCCGGAGTCAAACCAACAATCGATTACTTCGGTAACACGCTGCATCCTGCCATCACATTTAGGACAGGCGAAGGTAATTTCATCCATATAAGGGCGGTGTAAATCCAGGGGTGTGTTTAAGCCACTGAGACTTGACTGCGCCCTTAATTCATCCATCCCGCCGATACATTCACAATTGCCGCAGGAGGAACAGTGCCAAATATTGAGCGGAGTCCCCCAATACCTCTCCCGGGAAAAAGCCCAATCAACGTTGTTCTCCAGCCAGTCGCCAAAACGGCCGTACTTAATATAGTCAGGGTACCAGTTTATTTCAGCGTTGCCCGAGATAAGTTCTTCTTTCACCACTGTTGTCCTGATGTACCAGGTTTGCTTGGCATAATAAAGAAGAGGTGACCCACACCTCCAGCAAAAGGGGTAGGTATGGGTAATCCTCTCGCTGCGGTAAAGCAACCCACGGGACTTTAAGTTATCAAGGATGTCTTTATCGGCATCCTTGATAAACTTGCCTGCACCCGGTAAATCCAGTTTCCCTCGTGCTGGCCCAAGAATCACTGGGGCTTCACTTTTTTGAATATATTCCCGTGCCTTAGGTGTAAAACCCGTCACTAGATTAGTCGTTACCATCCCATTCAACTCCACAGTATGAACGAGGGGCAGGCCCTCCTTCTCGCCTACTTCGAAGTCTATCTCACCGTAAGCCGGGGCTATATGTACAACCCCCGTCCCTTCCTCCAGGGATACGAAATCACCCTCAATAACACGATAAGCTCTCCTCTTATCTCCCTTGACGTAACGAATGTCGATATTGCTGTATAAGGGCTCATAGTGTAGCCCTATCAAATCGCTACCTTTCACTACATCTACTACCTTATATCCACCCAGCCCTGCCTGCTCAAGCAGAGCATCGGCCAGAATGAGATATCCATCATCTACCTCTACCACAGCGTAGTCAGCCTCAGGAACCACTGCCAGGGCGGTATTTCCCGGCAGCGTCCAGGGTGTGGTAGTCCAGGCAAGAAGATAAGCAGGCATGGTTGAGGAGGGAAGTGAGCGGGCAGCTTCGCTACCCCCAGGCTGTGCTAAGTCTAGCTTGAACTTTACCCAGACTGAGGGGTCATCCGCCTCGTCATAGCCCAAAGCTACCTCATGAGAACTGAGGGATGTACCACATCTAGGACAATGCGGCGTTACTTTATAGCCCTGGTAAATTAGGCCTCTGTCCCATAGCTTTTTTATTATCCACCAACAAGATTCAATATAGCTATTGTCTAAGGTTATATAGGGATGCTCCATGTCTAACCAGCAGCCAAGGCGCTCGGTCATAGCTTCCCATTCTTTAATATATTTGAAAGCACTTTGGCGACAATGGTCGTTGAATTTAGCCACTCCATATTCCTCAATTTGAGCCTTACTGGTAAGGGCAAGAGAACTTTCCACCTCTAACTCAACGGGTAAACCATGGGTATCCCACCCTGCCTTTCGTGGCACATGATAACCCTTCATCGCCTTGTACCGACAAACTACGTCCTTATATAGACGGGACAGCACATGATGAACTCCCGGGCTACCATTAGCTGTGGGTGGGCCTTCATAAAAGGCGTAATGTGGCCCTTCCCCTCTCATCTCGATGCTCTTGTTGAAAATTTCCTGCTCTTTCCAGAAACGGAGGATATTCTCTTCAAGTTGAAGAAAGTTACTCTTGGTGTTTACTTCCCGGAACATAGCTAACCCTGTCTCAGTAGAATAACCACTTTCCTACTCTCACCCTCACCTATGCTCTGAGTTGTTACATCGGGATTATCAGCTAGAGTTAAGTGAACAATACGGCGTTCGTCGGCAGGCATTGGCTCCATAGTTATGGCACGGCGTCTTGATTTCACCTGCTCAGCTAGATATAAGGCCAATCTTTGCAAGGACTCACGACGGCGTTCTTTGTATCCGGCAACGTCAACTGTTAGCGGCAGCCAGGCCTTTAACCGTCCGACTAATATGAGCTTGGTAATATATTCCAAGCAAGCTAGGGTCTGACCTCGCCGACCAATCAAGATGCCCAAATCGTCACCCTTGATATCCAAAGCTAGAGGGATCTCATCGGATAGCACTTCAACCTTGCCTGTTATACCCAACAATCCAAGCAATGTATCTAAAATTTCTGTGACCACCTGGACTGCATCATTTTCCGGCGGGGTTAAAGGAGTCACCCTGATTAAGGCCTCTTTGCCTTTTGCTCCTAAAATACCCGACTTCGCCTCTCGAACAACCTCCACCTCAAATTGGTCCCGGCTCAGTCCTAGCTGCGCCTCTGCCTTCTCTATTGCCTGTTCTACTGTCTCAGCTACTATCTCAATCCCTTCCATAGTCCGATTTCCTTTTAGAAATTTGCTTTATTGCCAGCACAATTTGTGATCGCCTCTACAATGCTAGTTCATTTTCCCTTCGCTGGTGTTGACTGAAATGGAGACCGGAATTTAAGGTAACCCCAGCCACCAGTGAAGAAATATTGAGTTATAATACCAATTATATTGGAAACTGCCCAATAGAGAGCCAAGCCACTGGGGAACAGCAAGGTGAGGAAGCCAAACATGAGGGGCATCATCAGCAACATCATCCTGCTTGTGGACTGCTGCGCTGGGTCAACGGCTGGTGCTTGGGTCATCTTTTGCTGTACCCACATTGTGCCACCAACTATGATGGCTAAAATCCAATATGGGTCAGGTTGTGATAAATCAAGCCATAAAAATTTACTGTTCAGCGGAATCGCTTGATTCACTATGTCCCAGGAGTAAAGACGATTAGCTAAATCAAGTAAGTTATCAGGTGTGGTAGCCAGGGCTCTCATAATGGCTTGATAGAGGGCAATCCAGATGGGGAACTGAACCAACATGGGCCATAAGCAGCCCAGAGGGTTTACACCGGCTTCCTTATAAAGCTTCATCATTTCTTGCTGAAGCTTTTGCTGATTTTTACCATATTTCTTTTGCAATTCTTGAATCTTCGGCTGCATGTCCTGCAAAGCCCTAGTGGAATTAAGCTGGCGCTTGGTAAGGGGCCAGGAGATTAAACGAACTATGATAGTAAGGGCAATGATTGCTAACCCAAAGTTGCCAGATAAGAGTTGACTCAAGGCAACCAGCACATTGAGTACTGGGTTACCTATAATGAAATTCCATACTTCTACGAAACTCATTGGATATGACCCTCATTCCTCAATAGCCAATGGAAAATCCCAACTCACCTTCCTCTCGTTAATATCAACGGCATATAACCGGTTATCCTCACCTCGAATATAAACCAAACCCTCGTGGGCGCAAAGAGATGCTATTATTTGGGCATCAATAGTTGGTTTATCGCCATTTTCTCGATTCTCAATTCGCTCACCGTCACCAGTCTCGGGATTAATGACATACACATTGCCTGCCTCATTGGCTATTATTAACAGATTACCAACCAAAACAGGGGAGGAAACTATTGGAGCCGGCTTACCTCTTTGATCCTTGCTTTCAAACTGCCATAATTCTTCCCCTGTCTCAGCATCGATAGCATAGAGTTTGCCATCAAGGCAGCCGGCATAAACAATGCCTTCATTGACTATGGGAGACGCCCAGAACCAATTACCGGCTGGTTTCTCTGGAGGGAATTTCCACACTGATATATTACTGCCTATTTTTACGGCATAAAGGTAGCGGTCAAACGAACCCAAAAATATGACATCATCGTAAATCACTGGTGAAGAAGCAAAGCCTGCCTCTGATGCAAAAGACCAGTCCAATAACTCCCCCGTTGCTGCAGATAAAGCATAGATATGACCATCGTAAGTACTGGCATAGAGAACATCACCCTGAATTGCTGGGGAGGTCCATAGCTTTCTATGTTTTTCGTCTAAGACCTTTGATTCCCAATTTAAATCACCGAATTCCTTATCCAGAGAATACACCCTGCCATTGGAGCTACTTACATATATGGTATCCGCGCTCACTAACAAGTCAGCTACTATGGCATTGCTTTTTGCATTATCTATGGGGCAATCCCACTCCCATTCACCATAACTTCGCTGAGGAAAGGTCAAATCCTGGCTTCTAGCCAACATGTTCAATGCCAGAACCTGACCGCTATAGGTGCCAATGTAAACTATATCTCTATCTACAACCGGTATACTGTATATGGCGGTTGTAACCGATGCTTGGCCACATGATAAGCCGCTGGAGGGTGTGGTGACCGGTGTGGTGGAATAAGACCATTCTAGATTTTCAGTTGACGAATTTATCGCAACCACCCTGCCATCCACGGTGCACACGTAAATAATGCCATCGTGAACTGCGGTTCCTGACCATCCCCTCGCTACCTGAGCCCCGCCTGGAACGCAAGAAACCAGTGTCAAGGGCAAAAGAGCAATTATAACGAGGAACAATATCTTTGGTTGCTTCATTCTATAAACTAAGGTACCGGGTCGTAGCCACCTTCAGAGAAGGGATTACATCGAGCTATCCTCTTGGCTGCCAGCCAGCTGCCTCGGGCAAACCCATGCCTTTTGATTGCCTCAAAAGCATATTGAGAGCATGTAGGCTGGAAACGACAAACACTAGGTAGAAACTTCGATGCTGTGTTCTGGTACAATTTAATTAACCCCAGAGCTAATTGAGTCATTCGTGACTCTCCAACAATTGCGCCCGAGCTAAAAGATTGGTTGCTGCCCCCTCTAGTTGGTGATAGTCAGCATTGACTGCTACAGACCGAGCAATGAAGACAATGTCCCACCCTGGTCTTAGCGATTGCAGCCTCATTATTTCCCTGAGTAACCTCTTCAAGCGATTACGTTGCACCGCCTTACCTACTTTCTTGGTCACCGAAAAACCATATCTGCTTAGACTTAAACCATTTGGCATCGCCTTCATAACTAACAAGCTGGTTGCCCATACTTTGCCTTGTTTATAAACCAAAGTATATTGTGCTCTATTAGTTAAAGATCGAGGCTCCTTCACAGGATAGAGTTAAACCGGAGTTAGCCTATACCTCCCCTTAAGGCGCCTTGCTTTAAGCACTCGTCTTCCAGCTCGAGTGGCCATTCTAGCACGAAAACCTAAGTTGCGCCTCCGGGAAATTTTCTTCGGTTGGTAAGTTCGCTTTGGCATTCTTCAAACTGTTGAACGGGATAGGCCTACGCCTCCAGTCTTCCAAATGTGGCTTGGTGCGTAAGGTAGCATAGCGAGATAACGAGCTCTCTTTATAGCTTGTGCTAAGCTTCTTTGATGTTTAGCACAGGCTCTGCTCCTCCTCCGCGACACAATCTTACCCTGACTGGAAATATAGCGAGATAACACAGAAACATCTTTATAGTCGATCTTCATATTCCCCTTGCAAAAGGGACAAATTGATGGCCTGGTGATGAAGTTCCTTGTACCTCTTGCTCTTCCAGTTGCTCTTCCAGTTACTCTTCCGGTTACTCTTCCGGTATTAGCCAAATCCGTTCTCCTTTATTTTAGTCAAATGGTAAATCTTCAGGTTCAAGCTCTCCTTCCTCAGGAAGGGAAGCTGGAGCTGTTCTATCGAGGAAAATTACTCGGTTTGCTGACACTTCAAGGCTAGTACGCATCTGCCCATCTTGTCCTTCCCAGTTGCGAGAATGTAACCTCCCTTCAACGTAAACTCGCCTTCCTTTGGATAAGAATTGATTACAGCTTTCAGCTTGCTTGCCCCAAACGCTAACTCTAAACCATTCCGTTTCTTCCCTTCTTTCCCCATCGGAGCCGGTATAACGATAATTAGTAGCCATACGAAAAGAGGTGACTGCCTTTCCATTGGGCGTGTACCTCATCTCTGGGTCACTACCTACGTTGCCAATGAGCGTTATTTTGTTTAAGCTTGCCATATCAATCCTCTACTTTTACCACAAGATATCGCAGAATGTCACCCGAAGCACTGATTTCTCCTTCAAGTTCCTTAACCGATTTTGGCATTAACTTGAAGCGAGCTAGAACATAATCAGCCTCCATGAATTTCCTTACAGGATAAGCCAGCTTTCTTCTTCCCCAGTTTTTTATCTCTTCTACTGTCCCACCACGGCTATTAATGGACTGAGTCACCTTATCTACAATTTTAGACATTCCCTCTTCATCAACTTCGGGGCTAATTATAGCTACCAGTTCATAATCGCTCATATCCAGATTTTATAACACAGGGAATAAAATGGCAACAGGACTTGTGTTTTAGCCACCTATTATATCGAGCAGCTAGAATGTTAAATAAAGCCAATGTTATAATTCCGCCAATGAAAGTATCTGAGTTAGGAGAATTTGGCCTGATTGATCTAATACACAGCAGCAGCGCTGGATATGAAAATTCTGGACGCACTCCGTGGCAAGAAATTTTAGTGGGCATTGGTGATGATGCTGCTGCTTGGCAAAGTGACAATCACATCCAATTAGCTACTACAGATACTCTAGTCCAGAATATACACTTTGACCTGAAAGTCATTAGCTGGGAAGAATTGGGCTGGAAAGCACTGGCTGTAAATCTAAGCGATATAGCTGCCATGGGTGGTATTCCCAAGTACGCTTTGCTTTCTCTGGCACTGCCTGGCGAACTGGAGGTGGAGGACATCTCCAAATTTATTAACAGCATGATGCATCTGGCCAGAGAATTTGGAGTGGCTATAGTCGGCGGTAATGTAGCTAGTGCTCCCAATGTAGTTATCACTGTAATGATCATAGGCTGTTCCAAAGACGAAGCTATACTTAAGAGGTCAACAGCTTCTGCTGGTGAGCAAATAGCTGTCACCGGATATTTGGGAGTATCGGCAGCCGGCCTGGAAATGTTCAAGGGGAAAACCATCTCAGATTCCAAAGTAAGCAATATCTTGAGACGAGCTCACTTTAAGCCCATGCCAAGAGTAAAGGAAGGGCAAATTTTAGTCGAACAAGGAGTTAAAACTGCTATAGATATAAGTGATGGGCTTGTTGCTGACCTTGCCCATATATGTGAATCCAGCAGAGTCAACGCTAGGATAAAGATAGAACAAGTACCAGTACACCCTGTGGTCGTAGCAAATTTCCCTAACCATCGGGAGCTGGCTTTATGTGGAGGAGAGGATTATGAGCTTCTTTTTACCGCTGATGAAGCCACTATTGCCCGGGCCAAGCAGGCTCTAAACTGCCCGGTGACTGTAATCGGTGACATAACAGAAGAAAAGTTACCAACACGAGTGACTGTAGTGGATAGCAAGGATAATATCATCCCCTACAAAAAGGGGGGCTGGGAACACTTTAAGAATGGAGTCCCTGAAGTTAAATTCGAATAGACCTGAACAAACTCAGCTTTTGGGAAGCTACTTGGGGAAAATAGCTCAAAGAGCTGATGTTTTCCTTCTCGTAGGTGAATTGGGAACAGGCAAAACTTGCCTTGTCCAGGGCATCGCTCGCGGGCTGGGTGTAAAAGAATATGCCTTCAGTCCCTCTTTCGTCATCCTTAGGGAGTATCATGGTCGACTTCCCTTATACCACATTGATTTCTATCGTCTGGATCACATTGAGGAAATTGCTGACCTTGGACTGGAGGAGTACTTTTACGGCGATGGGGTCTGTGTGATCGAATGGGCAGAGAAGGGGTTGCAGGTACTACCCCGGGATAATTTGCTTATCACCATGCATTATATTCCTATCTCCGAAACAGGGCGGTCTATTTTCCTGAAACCTCAGGGCGAGCGTTATTATGGACTAATAGAACAGCTAAAAAAGGAGAAGGCATTGTTGACCTGAGTACAAGATGCTCAACTTGCATTTCGTGGGGTTATTTAGAGTTTAGAAATTAGATTTCTGCTATGGAATTAGCTATAGATACTTCGTCCAGTATCGTCAGCGTTGCTTTATCTCATAAAGGTGAAGTATCGGCTGTGCTGACCTGGCAAACAGCACAAAACCATACAATAGAACTGTTGACGAATTTAATTTGCTTGTTACAACAAGCCAGGGTAGAGCTAGACTCTGTAGAGGCAATCATCGTAGCTAAAGGTCCAGGAAGCTTTAATGGGCTTCGAGTAGGCATGAGTACTGCTAAAGGGCTAGCTTCTGCCTTAAATATTCCTTTGCTGGGCGTAAACACATTAGAAGCTGAAGCCTATCCCTTTGCATTTACTGGATTACCCCTGCGCCCCATTCACAAGGCTGGTCGCGAGGAAATAGCAACCGCCCTTTATCGGCAAAAAGATAATGAATGGCTGTGTTTGGAGGCAGAAAATCTAACCACAGTTAAAGCTTTGTGCCTTCGAATTAAGCAAAAAACACTTTTTTGTGGTGAAATCCCTCCTGACATAATGAGTGAAATACAGCAGAACCTGGGCAAGCGAGCTATAATTTCCCAAAGTAATAGCCCATCTCGAGCTAGCTCTCTGGCTATATTAGGTTGGCAAAAACTGAGCAGAGGAGAACAGGATGACCCGGTTACCCTACAGCCATTATACCTTCGTCCTCCTCATATAACCAAGCCCAGGGATAAAACACCCCGTTTGTCACTCCGAGTTGAGCAAAGGATACAAGGAAATGGAAATCCCCAGATTAGATGCTGAGTACACAGCAAGGCTTTGTTTTGCCTGTAGCCAGGAGAACCCTATAGGGCTAAAGTTGAAACCTGTTCACGATGGGGAAAAAGTCACCGCGGAATTCACCGCCGGGAAGTTTCATCAAGGCTGGAATGATGTGGTTCACGGCGGTATTCTCTACACTCTCCTTGATGAAGTAAATGCTTACGCCATGCTTTGCCATGGGATTGAGTTTGGCGTTACTGCCAAGAGCGAGATAAGATTTAAACAGGTAGCACCAATCAATGAGCCAATCCAGGCCTCTGCCTGGGTCACTAAACTGACAAAACGTCTAGTGGAAACTAAAGGAGTGCTTACTCTCAAGGATAACACAGTCATAGTCGACGGTGATTTCTTATTCTATGTATGGAGACAATCAAAGAAGACAATCCTTTGGGACATGGATGGAGTTATTGCCGATTCCTATTCTTTCCACTTCGCTGCCTGGCAAGAAACCTTTGCTAAAAGGGGGATAAAATTCGCCAAAAAAGATTTTACCAAGCTCTTTGGCACCAGAAATGACTTCATAATAGGCAGCGTTATGGGTCGTGAACTCTCTGAAGGAGATGTCAAAGTCATTGTGCAAGAGAAAGAAGAGAATTTTCGACGGAAGGCAACAGGAAGTATCAGGCCATTTCCCGGGGTAGTAAGGCTGCTGAATGCCATAAAGAGGGGGAATTTCAAACTAGGCTTGGTTTCTTCAGCGCCCAAAGAAAACATAGACTTGGTTCTTAGTGAGCTTGATTTGGAAGGAATTTTTGGTTGTATTGTTTTTGGCCAAGAAGTATCTGAAAGCAAACCTGGTTCCCAGATATATCTTTTAGCTGCCAGGAAACTGGAAGTAGTGCCTAACGATTGCGTGGTAATTGAAGATTCTCCCTTGGGAGTCAAAGCAGCCAAAACCGCAGGGATGAAATGCCTGGCCATAGCCAATACGCACCCACGACAAAAGCTCGAGGAGGCTGACAAAGTATTTGACTCTTTAGAAAACGTGGATTTGATCACCCTGCTCATGAAGGTTTAGAAATGAGCAGGATAAGGAAGAAGGAGATTTAAATCATGGAGAGAAGTTTAGTTCTTATCAAACCTGATGCTATACAACGGGGATTGGCTGGGGAAATCATTTCTCGTCTGGAAAGGAAGGGGCTTAAAATCGTAGCTATGAAGATGTTGCATATGGATAAAACTTTGGCCCAACGCCACTATGCTATCCATAAGGGGAAAGCTTTCTTCGACGATTTGGTAAATTTCATTACTTCTAGCCCAGTCATCGCAATCGTCTTCCAAGGTGAAAATGCCGTGAAAATAATACGACAAATGATGGGTGAAACTGACCCTGCCAAAGCCCATAGTGGCACTATCAGGGGCGATTTTGGCATTGATATTGGACATAACTTAGTACATGGATCTGATTCACTGGAAAATGCCTCGAAGGAAATAGACTTATTCTTCTTAGCAGAGGAAATTTTCGACTATGAGCGGGAGCTAGATACGTGGATCTATTGAATTCTAACTACGGGGATTGCCTTGTCCCATAGTTTATCCAGTTGATAATAATCCCGCTCTAACGGAGCAAATATATGAACAATAACCGAACCAAAATCAGCAAGCACCCAGCCTGAGTCAGGAGCCCCTTCATTGTGATGAGGCAAGATGCCTTTAGTTCTCAACACTTCATCAATACCCTGCCAGATAGCTTCAATATGTCGCTTGGTATCTCCAGTGCAAATGACAAAGTAATCAGCGAAAGAGCACAGGGCTCTAACGTCCAGCATAGCGATATCCCTTGCTTGCTTCTCAGAAGCAAGTTCGGTAGCCAGGCGTGCTATTCCCTCCGCTTCCAGAAAGGCACTAACCTCCTCCTATATTATACCATTTATGGCAACATTTGACCAAGGACTGTCTCGGCATGTATATTTTGAAAATAATGTGCCCGGCATCAGAAATCTACTGCAAGATTACAACACTTGCAAATTTGCAAATGCAATTTTTCGGTTTGCGATATATCTGCTATAATTAGAACGAGGATAAAGATATGCAAGCAAAATGGTGGCGTAGCGGGTTTTTTTACATACTACTCCTAATAGTGGTAGGGGCTCTGATACTCGCTCGTGTTATGTCTGAAGGAGGGCCTGAGCCAGTAAGCCTGCCTGAGTTTGCCGATGCAGCTAAACAAGGACAAATTGACACCATTCAACAGAGTGGCGAGACGATTGAGGGCTTGGAAAATGATCAAGTCATAATTACAACGCATTTTGACGGTACTACCTATGATCTGGTCAACTTTCTCAAAGATGAAGGGGTAGTCCTGGGAGTAGAAGGGGAAGGAATAGAGTTCGTCGTTGAACCTAGTGGCTTTGATTGGGGGACGATAGCACTAACAGTCATTCTACCTATTGTACTGCTGGGGGCATTGTTTTACTTCTTATTCTTCCGTGCCGCCCGTGGCGCTGGCACGCAAGCCTTCAATTTTAGCAAAAGCCGTGCTCGATTAACTCTTGACAAAAGGCCCGATGTAACTTTCGCCGATGTTGCTGGAACAGATGAGGCAAAAGAAGAGGTTCAAGAAGTAGTGGAATTCCTCAGGTCTCCCCAGAAATTCCAGGCGCTGGGGGGACGCATACCCCGAGGAGTGCTCTTGGTAGGGCCGCCAGGAACAGGAAAGACTTTACTAGCTAAAGCTATAGCTGGAGAAGCCAGGGTGCCTTTTTTCTCTATTAGTGGCAGCGAATTTGTGGAGATGTTTGTGGGCGTGGGTGCCGCCAGGGTCAGAGACCTGTTTGAGCAAGCCAAGCGTAATGCACCATGCCTTATATTTATTGATGAAATCGATGCCGTTGGCCGACACCGTGGTGCTGGTTTGGGTGGAGGACACGACGAGAGGGAGCAGACCCTGAATCAAATTCTGGCTGAGATGGATGGCTTCGATACCAGTACCAATGTCATCATCATGGCTGCCACCAATCGCCCTGACATCCTCGACCCGGCCCTCCTCCGCCCTGGTCGCTTCGACCGCCACGTTGTCATCGATTTACCCGATATAAAAGGCCGTAAGGCTATTCTAGAGGTACATGCCAAGGGCAAGCCGCTGGCCAATGGAGTTAACCTCGAGACGGTAGCTAAGGAAACGCCGGGATTCAGCGGCGCTGACTTAGCTAACTTGATCAATGAAGCAGCCATCCTGGCTGCCCGGCGCAACCGTAAAGATATCACATTAAAGGAGCTTGAAGATGCTGCCGACCGCACTATAGCTGGACCGGAAAAAAGAAGCCGTATAATAAGCTCCAAAGAAAAGGAAATCATTGCTTACCACGAAAGTGGCCATGCCTTGACTGCTAGGATGTTGCCTAATGCCGACCCTGTGCATAAGATTTCTATTGTTGCCCGGGGGATACTGGGGGGCTGGACACGCTTCCTGCCCTCCGAAGACCGCCATTTATGGACTAAGTCTCAGTTTGATGATAGATTGGCAGTAAGCTTGGGCGGACGTGTCGCCGAAGAAATCACGTTCGGGGAAATAACTACCGGTGCCCAAAACGACTTAGAACAGGCAACTAAGCTAGCTAGAAAAATGGTCACCGAGTATGGCATGAGTGAAAAATTAGGCCCGCGGACTTTTGGTCAAAGGCAGGAACTCGTTTTTCTCGGTCGTGAGATCAGCGAACAGAGAGATTACAGCGATAAGATAGCCCAAGAAATCGATGAAGAAGTGCACAATATTATCCAGCGAGCTTACAAAACCACCAAGAAAGTTCTGACCGCGAACAAAGAAAAATTGAAACTGCTAGCTGAAGAGCTTATAGCTCGTGAAACTCTGGATGAACCTGAACTCGACAAAATATTTGAAGGCTTAGCACCCCAGTCAGCCCCCAGCTAAATCAAAAAGCAAAGTTCGAGCCAAGATTCAAATTTTTTGATTTTCTCTCAGTGAGCCAAGCCGACTACTTTCTTCGGCGACAATATCTTCATCTAGCTTGACAAATAGCGGTTGGGGTTGGCGAAGTTTCTGCCCCGGAGGTAAAAACTGAATTTTCCAGCCTGCTTCCCCCACGCTACCATCAAATCCGAGGGAGGAATGAAGCTTTTCGGAGCTGAATGGGAGGAAGGGATAGAAAATAGTTTTCAATGCTGTCAGCACAGAGAGAACCGTGTAGACGGATTTAGCTGAAGTCTCTTGTTCTGTTTTAATTGTCTTCCACGGGGCTTGTTCGTCAAGATAACGATTGGCTTCTTGGGCTAGGGACATAGCCTCTTTAACTGCCCCTTTAAATTCACAGCGATAAAGCAATTTATCTATGCCATCTAACGTAACTTCAGCCCCATGAAGCAAACTCTGGCTGCGTTCATCCAATTCACCCGGCGTAGGCACGGCTCCATCGAAATTGCGATAAGCAAAGGTGAGAACACGGTGAGCTAAATTGCCATAGGTGGCTACCAACTCATTGTTATTACGACGAAGGAATTCACGCCAGGAAAAATCGCTGTCCCCAGTCTCAGGCATATTCACTGCCAAAATATACCTCAAAGGATCTGGCTCATACCGTTCTAGGTAATCATGCAGCCAGATTGCCCAACCACGGCTAGTAGAAAGCTTACTGCCTTCGATGGTCAAAAATTCGTTAGCTGGAACATCATAAGGAAGGTTCAGACTACCATAACCCATCAACATCGCCGGCCAAATAAGGGTATGGAAGAATATATTATCCTTGCCAATGAAATAAAAACTCTTAGCATCGTCTTGCCAAAAAGCTTGCCAGGCAGTATCATCCCCCTGCAATTTTGCCCATTCTTTGCTTGCCGATAGATAACCAATGACTGCCTCAAACCATACATAAATACGTTTACGCTCAAAGCCTGATTGCGGCACAATTACACCCCAATCCAGATCACGAGTAATCGCCCTGTCCTTTAATCCTTCATCCAGAAATTTCCACGTGGTGCTAAGCACATTACGCCGCCAGTGAGTCTGCTCTTTTATCCAGCCAGTCAATTTTTCTTGGAAAGAAGAAAGGCGCAAAAAGAAATGCTCCGAAGACTCGAAGCGAGGCGGAGTAGAACAAAGGTAACAGCGAAGATCCTTAAGCTCCCATGGATTCAAAGGCTTACCACACTCATCACATTCATCACCTCTTGCTTTAGTAAATCCGCAGTGAGGACAAGTGCCTTCCAGATAGCGGTCAGGAAGGGACCTCTGGCACTTGGAGCAATAAGCTTGAAGCATCTTATCTTTGTAGACATAATCCTTGTTGAGCAAAGTGAGAAATATATCATGGGTAACTTGAGTGTGATTTGGAGTGCCAGTATTAGTGAATAAATCGAAAGAGATACCTAATTTTTTCCAGCAATCGACAAATTGCTGATGATATTTGTTCACTACCTCTTGTGGCGTGGTAGATTCTTGTTCAGCGCGAATTGTAATCGGTGCTCCGTGCTGATCGCTACCGGAAACCATCAGCACATTATCGCCCTTAAGGCGATGATAACGGGCAAAAATATCGGCAGGCAGATAAGCGCCAGCAATGTGTCCTAAATGTAGAGGGCCATTGGCATAAGGCCAGGCGACACCGATAAAAATGCGCTCGCTCAAATTCTTTCCCCAAAAGTCAGCCTATTGTAAATCATTAATTACCAGATGTCATTGCTATTAGCCGAGGCTCTCAAATGACGATTGTCAACGTTTATTCCTTGGGGAGAAAAGTTATTATTTGTTTTCCTTTCTCCGTTCTATATGAAATATAACCACGACTCAGGCAGCAATCAGTACAAAGGCGTTGTTTTTCATCTCCCTCCTCGTTGATTGTAAGATAGCGTTCTCCATATTTAATAGGACGATGACAACCATCACATTCCACTTTTCCTGTAGCAATACAACCACGGCGCATTTTAGCTCCTTTCTTGAAATTTCAACCAAGCTCGGGTCCTGCCTTCAATAACGAGAGTAAACTCCCCTCTTGGTTCGGCAAAATGTTCCCTAGCTTGGCTCACTCTGCCCCGGAAAATCTCTTCGTGAACTTTGGTAAGCTCACGGCATACAGATAGTCTTCTATTTCCTAGAATTTCTTCAATATCACTCAATGCTTCACTAAGGCGATGGGGTGTCTCGAAAGCCACTATGGTTCTTGGTTCATCGACTATTGAGCTGAAAAGACGCTGCCTTTGTCCCTTACGGCGGGGCAAAAACCCGAGGTAAAGGAATTGGTCGGTCGGCAACCCGGAAACCACTAAAGCGGTAATCACTGCTGAAGCACCAGGAATCGGTACCACGGAAATCCCGCGCTCAATGGCAGCAATTATAAGCTCGTAACCAGGATCACTTAGTCCTGGCATGCCAGCTTCTGAAACTAGAGCCATGTCTCCTTGCTCGAGATAATTCAATAAATAATCAAGTTTACCTCTTTTACTATGCTCATGATAACTAGTCAATGGAGTTTTTATATCATGGGCATTAAGCAAGTGGCGCGTAGTGCGTGTATCCTCAGCAGCAATAAGTTTCACCTCCTGTAAAAGGCGTAAGGCACGCAGGGAAATATCTTCCAGATTGCCAATAGGAGTAGCAATGACATAAAGAACAGGCATGCCCCGAAATTATACCTAATAGCTATAATTTTATCTACAAATTTCCTTGACTTTAGGCCGCCATGCTTGTATAGTTTGTGGCAACTTTTATCAAGTAAAGAAAAATGCCTCACCCTAAATTCAAAGAGTTGGAACGTGCTTATGGATTTGACGAAGTTGCGCTTGTCCCTGGAGATGTAACCATTAATCCCGACCAAACTAACATAGACTTTACCGTAAAAAATTACACCTTGTCCATCCCCATCCTAGCCTCAGCTATGGATGCTATTGTTGACCCCGCCTTTGCTATTAAATTGAACAAGCTTGGCGGGCTAGCTGTCCTCAATTTAGAAGGTGTACAGACAAGGTACGAAAATCCAGATGAGGTCTTAAACCAAATTGCCCAAACTCCTGAAAAAGAGGTTACTTCCCTGCTTCAAAAAATTTACTCTGAGCCTGTCAAAGAAAAGCTTATTAGCCAACGTATTGGAGCAATAAAACAGGCCGGTGCCATCTGTGCTGCATCTACAACTCCAGCCAACACCAAACGGTTGGCTCCGATAGCCAAGGATGCCGGGATGGATATACTCGTGGTGCAATCTACTGTCACTACAGCCAGGCACATCTCCAAGAGCTATCGAGGACTTATCCTGCCTGAGCTATCCCAGCAAATGTCCCTGCCTATCATAGTAGGCAATTGTTGCAGCTATAACGCAGCATTAGAACTGATGAGAACAGGAGTCGATGGTATACTAGTTGGAGTGGGGCCTGGGGCTGCCTGTACCACCCGCGAAGTCATCGGTGTCGGAGTTCCCCAGATAACTGCTACTCTGCATTGTGCTGCTGCTAGAGAAACATACCTCAAAGAAAGTGGTAAATACGTAGCAGTGATAACAGATGGAGGTATTCGCACCGGTGGCGATTTATGCAAAGCATTTGCCGCTGGTGCTGACGCTGTGATGATTGGCTCGCCTTTAGCTCAAGCGGCAGATGCACCAGGAAAAGGCTATCACTGGGGCATGTCTCATTCTCATCCAGCATTGCCTAGAGGGACACGTGTTAGAGTTGGCACTGCCGCTCCATTAGAGCAGATTCTCTTCGGTCCTACTTCCGTCACCGACGGAACTCAAAACTTAATTGGCGCTCTACGCACTAGCATGGGAGTATGCAGCGCTCGAACCATTCAAGAAATGCACAAAGTGAAGATGATTATTGCCCCATCTATAAAGACTGAAGGGAAATACTTGCAGGCAATCCAGAATGCCCCTTGAATTTATAGAAACGCCGAAAGGCAAAACCAGACACCAAAGCCAGCTAGAATCAAAGCACAAACGCTAAACACAATCCTTCGTACCTTCGGTGTCCACCACCGCCTTGACTTAAATGTACTCACAGAGAGAAATTCACTCCAGGCAAAATCACAGGGCAAATGCACTGTGGTAAACAAAATAACACCGGCAAGCCCGAACTTGGCGGCACCGGTTACCAGAGCTGCACCCACAGTCGCCCACCATATGTAAAAAGCCGGGTTAGTTCCTGTAATTACAATGCCTGTCAGTAAAGCGCTGGCTGGTAGACCGCCTACCACACCAGGCGCTTTATCAGTAGCTCGAAACATTCGGAAACCCAGGTAAAGCAGCATCAAGCCACCGGCAAGATATATACCCTTTCCCACTTGGGGGGAGCTGATGAAATGGCTGAATCCAAAATAAATTAAAGCTATGAGCGGTACTTCAATGATAGCATGCCCTGCTGCAATCCATGCACCGGCGTGTTTGTCATTGTAACCCTTGGCTATGGTAGCCGCAGTCATCGGGCCGGGTAGCATAACGCCCGTGAGAGAAATTCCCGCTGCTGACAATAAAAACAGGCCCAGGCTTGTTTCCATGACTTAATTTAGGCAAAACCAGATTCAGGTTAAATTTCCTCTTGTTCCTCATCCTCTTCACTAGCTACAAGCCCACCATAATGAGGGAGTTTCACATCTGCTTTGGCACGGCGCCCTCTGGCTCCTCTGGGCAGCTCACCAATCATCTTCTTTAGCTCTGCCAATGTCTCAACCGACTGTGCTGGGGGAGCAACTACGCCATGTACTCCAGCTTGCCATAAACTGGTTAGCTCAGCCTTTGTGACCAAAGAGGGTAGCGTCATAATAACCGGCTTCCCTAAGAGCTCAACGAACCTTTGACAAATAAGCAAATGCTCCACGGCAACAAAAGAGTCTCCGCCTCTACTGATGAACACACCATCTACTTCAAGGCTATTAATGGCCCTAACCAAACCGTGGTCTAACGAAGGCTCTATCATCAAAAATTTGCCTAGCTCTTCTTTATGCAATACTGCCGCAGCCGCCTTGATGTCAAAGACCAAAAAGTCTCCCCCCAAGCTCGCAAGCTCATTTATTTTCTCTTCGCTCATGCCCTTCACAAATACTCCCAGAGGGACATCGCCCATAGCCTCGACCATTTGCCTAACAATCTTGGGACTTAAGCCTTCGCTCAATATCAACCCGGCATCGGCATTGACATCGGCCAAGATTTTGGCTTCCTTGACCTGTGCCCCGGACAGTCCTGCAATAAGCAACATTGCTGGGTTTTTTGATTCAGAGGCGGACGGATGAAAACCTATGGGCGTGGTTGAAGACTTAGAAAGACTCTGTAATTTGTTTACAAATTTGCTCATATTACCCCCAGCCAGCGGTCGGATTCGAACCGACGACCGGCGGTTTACGAAACCGCTGCTCTACCCCTGAGCTACGCTGGCAATCATTTGTAATTATTTGCCTTTTGCAAATAATTTGCAAACATTCGGTTCTGCTTCATGTTGTGTATTGTTGTGGGGAGCGGGCCCCGACCTTAACAAGCTTCCAAATTGCAGGGACTACCTCAGTATCTCACCTTCATTGGTGCTCTGATAAAGGCGAGAAGTATCAGTGCAATGACAGTGCATATGCCGCTGACCGTGAAAGCAAAGTAATAACTCTGCGTTACATCAAACACATATCCTCCGAGGACTGGCCCAATTGCTCCACCGATTGCTACCCCTAACATTTGAACACCAACAATTGCGCCTATTGACTTCAGTTCAAAGATTTCCCCGGCTATCACCGGGAGCAGGGGGACGCAACCGCCATAGGCAAACCCGAAGACTGCGGCAAACAGGTAGAGCATCCATATATCTGTCGCCCTGAGGAGCCAGAACATCGCCAGGGCCTGGAGAACCAGACAGATAACGAGTGTGCGCTTTCCCCCCAGTCTGTCGGAGACAGCGCCCATCACCAGCCGGCCGATAATACTGAAAATGCCGATCACAGCCAGGAAGTTAGCAGCCACTACCTCAGCTATGCCGAGGTCGGTTGCGTGGGAAGGTATGTGCATCATTGCCATTTGGACGCATGTAGACCAAAATATAATTATCGCCAGCAACAGCCAGAATGCTCTGGTACGCGCTGCGTCTTTTAATGAGAATTCTGCTCTTTCTGAAGTAAGGCTGTCCTCTTTTTTTGCTGTATTTGAATTCTCCTCGTCACCCGCTGTCGCTTCAGCCTTACCCAGCGGCAGCAGCCCTTTCTCCTCGGGACTACGCCTTAGCAAAAATGCCCCAGGGATAATGATAATCAAGGCCAGGAGCCCGAGGATGATATAGGGCTGGCTCCACCCATCATAAGTAGCGATGAGATCTGTGGCTAGCCGGGGCATGACCGCTGTGCCCACCCCAATTCCGGCAGTAACAATACCTATTGCCAGACCCCGCTTGGACACGAACCACCTTGACACTGTTGCCACTAAAGGAGCAAAGGCCACACTTAGTCCGAACCCTCCCATTAGACCGTAGAATAGATACAATTGCCAGGCAGCGCTGCTTTGGCTGGTCAATATGAGACCCAGGCCCAGGAAAAAGCCACCGATGGCGACTGTTATTCTGGGTCCGTACCTATCGGTGGCCCACCCGGTGAGGATGGCCAGGGTGCCACGCGAAAACATGAAAAGTGAAGCAACTCCCGATACCAACGTCCGGCTGCCAAAATCTGCTGACAGAGGCTTGAGGAATACGCCGAAGGAGTATTGGATCCCATATGCGACCAGAGCCACGCAGAAGGCTGCGGCCACCACTACCCAGCCGTAGAAAAAGCGTGGGGCTTTCGCTTGGTCAACTCCGTCGGATTTCATTCAGACCTCCTAGCGCATATCTTTTATCAATTTTTTGGCTCTAGTGGGTTTTCGCAGTGAGCCCGGGGTTGCCAGTTGTATATCGGGCATGGCCATTTTCCCCATTTTGACATTTTTTTGAACCGGCGGGGCTTTTAATATCACTTCCCTTACCAGTTCTTCGACCGCTGCTCCCTTTCTAGCTATCTCCACCTGAAAAGTCAGACTATCTTTGACACCATCATTGCTAACGCTCACTTCATAACCAACGATGTCGGGAATTGTATAAAGTGCCTCGTCAAACATCGCTGGATATATCTCATCCCCTTCTCCTATTTTTACTGCCGACTCCAGCCTTCGTGTTGTCCTGTCCAGCTTCTTGAGAGTGGTTATGCCACACTCGCAAGGTTTAACACTCAACCTGGATATATCGTGCGTTCTGTATCTGATTAGCGGCATTGCTTCTCTAGTTAAGGTGGTAAAGACCAATTCTCCTTCCTCCCCATCAGGCAAGACCTCCCCGGTTTCTGGGTCTATGATCTCGGCCAGAAGGTCAGCCTCGTTAAAGTGGTAACCATTATGGGCCGGGCACTCCACAGCTACCCCTAAGCCCATCTCAGTTAAACCGTAGTGGGTGAAGACTTCGCAGTTCCACGCAGACCGGAGGTTAGCCCTCATCGAGTCAGATAGATAGTTGGAAGTAAGGAATAGGGCTTTGACCCCCAATTTTGTTAAATCACGATTGTTTTTAGCTGCCACCGTAATTCGGTTAAAACGGAGTGTCTCACAGAACACAACAGTTGAGCTATGTCTCTCAATCGCCTGAATTTGCTCCTCAGGGGTTGGCTCAGTGCCAGTGATGACTGGTGTAGCGCCCATTTTCTCTACACCTCGTGCCAGCAAGTCAGACTGCCCTAAAACCGGACCTCTGGGCAGCATTATCTGAACGACATCGTCGCTGGTAGCCACCACGCTCATGCCAGCCCCCATAAAATCGGTCATTATCTCAACATCTTTTTCACTAAAAAAAATCCTCTTCTGCGGGCCAGTGGTACCTGAGCTGGTAAAAGTAATCACCCGGGTCACCTCTCCCAGGGGAACACATAAGAATCTAAGTGGTTTCTCGGCCAATTCCTCGGGTGCAGTTAAAGGGAGCTTAGCCAAATCAGCCAGGGATTGGACTTCACCAGGCTCTATTCCCTTTTTGCTAAACAGTTCTCGGTAAAACAGGCTCTTATCATAAACGTAGTGCAGTATATTCCGAAGCTGGAAAAGCTGAAAATCCTCAAAATCACCTCTGGTTATTTTTTCCAGGCTTTCCTTAGCAATGTGTTTTCGGTATTCCGGAGTTTCCTTTATCCTCTGTTTAAGTATCTTGTTGAGTGACTCCTGTAGCGAAATCCGCTCTGCCATTTGATTTGTCTCCTAACTATGCTATTCCTGGGTAAAGCCGTTGCCCTTCGACGCTGGTCAGGTATTTGGCGCATAAAGGTACCATCTTTCCTGTAGAGGTAACGATGTGAATGCAGCATCTTTTCAGCCTTTCAAGGTCGATATTCCATACATCTTGAAAGGCCATGCCTGAAATGTATAAATACTCTCTTTGAAGGCGCTGTAATAAAGCGCTAAAGGGAGCCGGCTTATGTTGAGGCAATGAGCAGCGTTGTACCTCATCTTCTTCAACAAACCTCCAATATTGCTTGGCAAATCGTCTTGAATGTTCAGCCCCATCTCCATTGATCCGTCTTGGTTCTAAGTGACTTATTGGTAATAACTTCCCATCCATCAATACGAAGAAGCCTGAAAAAGAGCAATGAGGATGCTCACAGACAGGAGGTACAAAATTGCTCTCCTTCAATTCTCCCTGTGTCTGTTTCTCAAGAGCTCTAAGTATATCTGGTATAGTTGTCCTATCCTTGTCCTCAGGTGTTCCTGGGCATCTACCAAAGTAACTGATTGGCTGAAAGAAAACTCCTTTTACCGTGGGCACCCATCTCTTGGCAAACCGGATGATGTCTCCTATTTGCTCAAAATTAACATTGGGGATAACTGTTGGCACCAGGGTAACTCCTATCTTCACCTCCGCGCAATTCTTTATGGCTTGGACTTTGAGGTCAAAGAGATTCGCGCCTCGGGTATAACGATATACTTCATCAGTTACACCATCAAATTGAAGATAGAGAGTGGTAGCCCCCGCCTCCTTTAATCTACTCAGATATTCCTTGTCTTTAGCTAATCTGATGCCATTCGTATTTACTTGGATATGATTAAAGCCCATCTCTTTACCGATAGCAATGACCTGAGGCAGGTCATCCCGGACAGTTGGTTCCCCGCCACACAGTTCCATAGGATATGTCCCGCAAGTATCCAAGACGATTTGGTACATCCTTTTAATGCTGTCAAGGGAAGGCTCATAGACAGGTACTTCGTCGCCGTAGGTAAAACAAATAGGACAGTGAAGGTTACACCTATTGGTAGTCATAATAGCTGCAGAAGAAGTGTCTTGTATATGTTCGGGACAAATGCCACAGTCATAGGGGCAACCCTTGTTACGCCCGGTAAGCCTCTTCTTGGGACCTATAGGAATTCTATTACCACCAAACTCGGCCCATTTAAGGTAATGTTCAGCGGCATTCCTCCAAATGATAACTTTATAATCGCCGTGTCGGGGGCAACTTTTCTCCAGGTAAACCGCGTTATTTTCAGGGATTATCCTCGCTGGTATCCTGCTCAGGCAAACTGGACATAGGCTCTCTGTTTCTTTCAGTATCTCTTTCATCCAATTATCATTATCCGGATGAATTACCTAATCTGTGAGAGACAGCGCAGTGTCTATGGGAAGGTTCTGGTACAGCCTTTCCCCGGTAATACTGGTGACATAAAAGGCGCATAGGGGTATTAATCGCTTATTGTTGGTGACTACGTGAACACAGCATCTCTTTAGCCTGTGTAAATCGAGGGTCCATACATCCTGGAAAGGCATGCCAGTAATCGTCAGGTAGTAAGTGCCCTCTCTTTTTCTGAAACGTAGCCAGGAGTCTTGATTTTGTCCACAGCACTGGCCACACCCTTTCTCAGTTTGGTCTGTCTCTTCATTAACCAATCTCCAACGTCTATTGATAAAGTTTCTTGCTGTTACCGCAGGGGGGGCTTTCTTATAGCCGAATCCGCTTACTGATTCTTGAGCGATGTCTGTTCTTGCTTGTAATTTACCGTCTTCCATCAGCACAAAAAAACTGCTAAACGAACAATGCGAGTCCTCACATCTGCGGGGCACAAAATTCGCTTTCTTAAGTTCGCCCTTGGTCTGGACTACTAGCCCATCCAGAACATCTGATAAGGTTACCCTATCTTCGTCTTTCGGTGACTGGGGATATCTGCCGAAATAGCTAACTGGCTGGAAATGAATACCCTTCACCGTAGGTATCCATTTTTTAGCAAATTGGACAATCTCCCCTAACTGGTGAAGGTTAACATTGGGAACCACTGTTGGCACCAGGACAACCCCTATCTTCACCTCAGCGCAATTACTTATGGCTCGAACCTTGAGGTCGAATAGGTTTCTACCCCGGATAGTACGATAAACATCGTCGGATACGCCATCGAACTGGAGGTATATCAGGTCGGCACCACTCTCCTTTAGACTTTCAAGATATTCCTTATCTTGAGCTATTCTTATGCCGTTGGTATTTATCTGGATATGATAAAACCCCAATTTCTTTCCCAGCGCTACAATGGTGGGTAGGTCATCCCGGATGGTAGGCTCTCCACCACTTATTTGCACCGGGTAAGGTCCTCCAGCTTCTATGATGGTTTGATACATGTCTTGAATTGCATCGCTATCTGGCTCGAACCGGAGATCTTCGTTGCCAGAAGCAAAGCAGATGGGACAATTGAGGTTACAGTTGTGGGTGACTTCCATTACAGTGGTACAGGTATCTGCCTCGTGGCTGGGACATAGACCGCAATCATAGGGACAGCCTCGAGCAATATCAATCAAACTCTTTTCGGGACCAACAGCCTGCTGGCTGTACTGACTCCAATTACGGTAAAGCTCAGCATCTCGCCAAATCAAGGCCTTGAAGTCACCGTGCTCGGGACAATTTTTTTCCAGATAGACATCTCCCCCCTCCACCACCCTTTGGGCCGGTATCCGGCTTAAGCAAACTGGGCACAGGCTCTCTGTCTTAGTTAGTACCTCCTTCATCTTGCCATACCCTCTATTACGTAAACTAAAACTATATATGAAACCACATCCTTTTAGAAGGTGGTAGGAAATGGCTTGCCCTATGGCTTGGTCAGAGCTATCAAAGCATACCCAAGCTCCGCTTCCTTAGAGAACCTTTGACAGGTTTCAATCAGTGAAGCAACATCTGATGTCTCTTTACTACTGCAGCTGCACTGTGCCGGTAGCTTGGCAAGCAGCCTATCCCAAGAACCAGAAGTATAAGCTATCCACCAGCCTGTCCTTTTCACTTCCTGTGGGTAGTCTTCAATGCGGGAATTTTGAAAGCCCACTTGTTCAAAGAGCCTGATATATCCCTCTAACTGTCTTGTTCTGGCTAAACAAGGAATGAAAGACACTTGGCTTTGAAGTTCTTTTGTTACTTCCTTTCGAAGTACAAAGTCTAGTATTAGTAGTTTCCCACCAGACCTTAAGACACGCCTGAACTCTTTGGCAGCCCTTTCTTTATCTACAAGAGTGGAGAAGACAGCTTCACATATTATGGCATCGAACATAGAATCTGGAAATGGTAAATTCACTGCGTCTGCCACCAGAAACTCTGCTTTGTGGGCCAATCCCTCAGCTTCGGTTTGTTTTGCCGCTAAAGCAATCATCCTTTCCGATGAATCGATGCCGACGACATCGCAGCCATGTTTTTGGGATAAAAAAACGGCTGCAACTCCATTGCCACAGCCGACCTCTAAAAGCGTATGGGTGTCGCTAAGTTCAGCAATTCTTACTGCGTCGGCAATAAGTTTAAGTCTGCTGGGACGCATTCCAAAAACCTGGGTAAGCGACATTAGCCTGGAATCGTCTAACTCCGACTTCATAATCGCTTTACCCTTTACTTCGCTTCCAGCATTTTCTCACCTTCGTTTACTTGCGTGAGCACGAATTCCTCCAGTAGGTATTCCACCCCACATTTAGGGCATTTAACACCAAAAGCTCCTGGTAACTTCATATCACCATAGACTAGGTTTACCTCACCCTCTTCCATTTTCTCTTTACATTTAAAGCAATACCATTCCATTGCTCTACTCCTCGCCTATCTTTGACCTATGTGAGTAAGCCGTATGGACTATATAGCCATTTTCGTCAGTAGAATATTCGACGTAGATTGTTACCTCGCCAAGCCTGTTTTTAGCCAGGCACCTGTTTGCCTCTTGCTGGTATAGCTTCTCACCCTTGGTCTCGCCAAAATCTATTACCTTCTTCACCTCCTCCTCTGATATATGCCTTTCCTCCAGCAGCTTCTTTACCTCATCGCCCACCTGCAGCTTTATCTCTTCCCAAGACATATTGACACCTCCATTATTAAGATGTTTTTAATCTCTCCGTCAGTAATGATTTAAGGAGTGCTTGGTTCTCTCTCCTTACCGCCGTTTTATTGATGGGTCTGGCTTTATCCTTTTCCCAGTTAGGGTTAAACATGAGGTCGAGAATGTGTAAAGTGGGCTTGTGCATAGCGAAAGTCTCACGGCAGGCAGCACAATAGGTGAGCATGTCAAAATGAGACTCAGCTAGTCTTGATTTCGTTAAACTAAACACTAGGAAAGGATTGAGCCCGACAATTAACCCTCCCTGGCCACAGCAGCGAGTCAATTCCTTGGAATATCTCATCTCTTCTATCTGATAACCCATATGAGCCACCAAATCTCTAACGCTATCCTGTATTCCCTTTTCCCATCTCGTTTTGCAAGAATCGTGAAGAGTGAAAGTTTGACCGCTCCCTTTAGGTATCTCGGGGATACCTGCTTCTGCCATTACCTCATATAAACTTCTTAGTTTATAGTGAGGTGCCACCCGCTTAATGGTGTCATAGCATTCGGGGCAACCAGTAATTAGCTCGGATGCTCCTAATTTGTGCACTTCGTTCTCCAACTCCTGTGATATCTGTTGGAACTGGGGGTACAGTCCCAGGTCATAGGAAAGGGCCCCACAGCATCTCAGGATAATTCCTGTGCCTGGCAGCTTTGCTCTCAGATAGTCCCAGGTAGCGATAACAACGGCAGGAGAATATGCCGACAGGTTGCAGCCAGGAAAGAAGACTCTCTTACACTCAGTGCTGTCGGGGTCGGGAAGAGATAGAGTGAAAGAGGGGGTGAGGACGAACTCCTGCTCCTCTTTCATAGATTGATGTTTGTCGAGTGGACCAATCCCATCCTCTACCAATTGCGCGCGAAGCGCTAAACATAGATCACCGATATTCAGTCCATAAGGGCAAGTTTCTTGACATAATCCACAAAGGTTGCATAGATAAGGAATTTCAGGGTTTTTCTGGAAGTAGTCTTTTGCTCCCAACAAAACCATGTGCCCTATCTTCCGGGGATTAAATCTCTTATCGACCTCTCTAACGAAGCAGCCAGCACTACATGTTCCACACCCGAGGCAATGTTTTAAATTTTCTCCTTCGACTTGCCCTATAATCTTGTCCCTAAATTTGAAATCTAGTTGATTTACAGGTATTGGACTCAATTTCAATCACCGCCTTTAGAAAATTTCCGTCACTTTTTAATACTCGCTGGGTAACTCATCTAACTGGGCTAAGGTAAATATAGGACCGTCTTTACAAACATACTGGTTTCCTATGTTGCACCTTCCACACATTCCTATCCCGCATTTCATTTTCATCTCCAGCGACAGGACAATCCTTTCCGGTAGGAAACCAAGCTCCCTAAGAACAGGCAAGGTAAACTTTATCATGATTGGCGGTCCGCAAACTACCGCGTAGGCATTCTCCGGGCTGGGAGCAATCTCCTTGAGGATATTGGGGACGACTCCTACCTTTCTTTGCCAGTCCTCCTCTGCCCTATCAACGGTAAGATGTAGGTCAAGGTCAGTCCTTCCTTCCCATTTCTCAAGTTCATCCCTGTAAAGCAACAAGCCGGGGCTTCTGGCCCCATAAATTACTACAACATTGCCGAAGCGGCTCCTGTTCTCCTTATATAAAATGTAGTTGATAAGGGAGCGTAATGTGGTAAAAGCAAAACCACCCCCGATAATAATCGTATCCTTGCCTTCAAGCTCCTCTAGTGGGAAACAATTTCCGAGGGGACCTCTTATGCCGATTATTTCTCCTTCTTCCAAATTGTGGAGTGCTGTGGTTAACACCCCCGCCTTGTTGACGGTAAACTCAAGCCCCCCTGGCTGTGTTGGGGATGAGGCTATTCCAAAGGGAGCTTCCCCTTCGCCTAGAACAGATAGCTGGGCGAACTGACCTGGCAGGTAGTTGAAATTAGACGCGTCTTCATCATTGAGGAACTTCACACAGAACGTCTTTATATTCTTGTCCTCGGTTTCGATGACAATCTTTTCTACCCTCGTCGGTAATGGTAAATATGGGTTCTTCATCTTTACTCTATTTACTAATGATTTAATATGCTGTTCAGTACTCCCCGAATATCCAGATTCACGGGACACTCTTTAATGCACCGACCACACCCCACGCAGGCTACCATACCGTGATTAGCTAAAAAATAGTTGAACTTGTGCATTATCCTTTGCCTGTATCTTTCCTTGTTGCTGGGTCGAGGATTAACTCCTGAGGCTTCTAGGGTGAATGAAGGAAAAGCACAAGAATCCCAGGTACGAACTCTTTCTCCAGTTTGACTTATAACCTCATCGGTTATATCAAAGCAATGGCAGGTGGGACAAAGATAAGTACAAACGGCACAACCGATGCACTTCTCAGACACCAGGTCCCAGAAGGGGTCATCAAACATACTGTCCAATTTCTCCGTTACCTTCTGTACCTCTATCTTGGATTTCATCAAAGCATCTGCTTTCTCCATTGTGTCTCGTACTAAGGACAAACTATGGTCTTCTGCCTCCTTAAATTCGTTGTGTTTTTTTGCAAGCTTCTCGCCCTTCTCAGTAACTACCTGAAGGATATACTTCTGGCCGATATCTACCAGAATCAGGTCTGAGCCTTCCTGGTAAAAAGGGCCCCCTCCTAGGGAGGTGCAAAAACAGGTGCTGCTTGGCTGGTTACAGCCTATAGCAATAATGGTTGTGTTTTTTCTCTTATCTGTGTAGTACGGGTCTTTGTATAGTTGCCCATCAAATACATTATCCAGAAGGACGAGACTTCTGGCATCACAAGGACGGATGCCGAAGATTATACTTTGCTTCTTTTCAGATGAAGGTCCCTCTACACTCCAACCTTTTCCTTTACTCAAATCATAACTGAACAATCCTTCAGACTGGGGAAAAAATATCTCTTTGGGAGGTTTCTTGGAGTTAATATAATCGAGGAACGCCTCGCTGCCCGAGTGAATTTCCTGGAATGTAATAAAGCCGTTTTGCTCTACCGGAGCAAATACCTTGCACTCCTTAATCAAGGTGTTCAGGAGGCTAACTAACTCAGTTTTAGCAATTTCCAATTCTTGCATCAGCTACCTTCGGTTGTTCACTATAATTACACCATTATGAATTCTTGCGGGTCGTCTGGATTAAAGGTTGCCAGGGGCGGCACATCCTCAAGACTTATTCCGGCTTCGTAATGAAATAGCTCTTTAACATCCTTTTCCATCTTTTTGGTAAGCCTTCTGAGGTCAATCCCCATCGGACAGGCTCTGTCACAGGCACCGCAATCAACACAACGCCCCGCAATGTGGAAGGCGCGAACGATATGAAAGATCGCGGTATCACTAAGGTTAGTGGTCTTTCCAATCCAGTGAGGCTGGGAGCTATCTACAAAGCACTCCTGGCAATAGCAGAAAGGGCAGGCATTCCTGCAGGCATAGCATCTAATACATTTGCTAACTTCATCGCTGAAACTCTGCCATCTCTCATCATGAGATTTAGATTCAAAATCTTTAACCTCTCTATATTCATCAACTGCTTGGTCTTCCGTGACCTTGTCTCCTATCAGGACGTCATAGATTACTGGATTCCTGTGGGTACAGGTCTGGCAGGAGTCGTGGAGAAATTCTTCCTTTTTGATCGTCTCCTTGAAGTTGGGACCTTTAAGGATAATCGTGTCATCCTCCTCCTCGGCCTCTAGTATTTCTTTCCCGTCCAGTTTGGCTTCTACCTTTCTTCTATCAATCATCCCTTTGCAGGGAATACCGATTATAAACACTTGTTCCCTTGTAACCTGTTTTTCCTTAATGAGGTTAATGATCGAGCGGACATCGCAGCCTTTGGCAACGATGGCAACCCTCTCTTTTATCTTCGGTAGATACTTGGCGAGATTATTCTCACAACTTACATTCCAGATAAGCCTGTCTGCTTCCGAGGTGCTCCTGATAAAACAAGGAGTGCTGCGCAGAGGGACGCTGCCTTTTTCAAACCCGATTATGAGGTCAACCTTCTTCTCATCAAGCAGTTTCTTGGCTATGTCTCTTATGGCAACAGATGTATTCAACATAAACCTGCCTTAACCCTGTTTTCTAACCAATCTTGTTGCTGGCCCTAAGGTCCTTACATCTTCGGTAACCTTTTGGACAAGCTCGGCAAACCTTTTCCCTTCAGCTGCCGATACCCAGGCGAATTGCACTCGCCCTTTTTCAATACCTAAATATTCAAGAAGATTATTTAGAATAGCGAATTTTCTTCTAGCTACATAGTTACCGCTGATATAATGACAATCGCCAGGGTGACACCCTGAAACAAGAACACCGTCAGCCCCATGCTGTAGGCATCTTAGAATTAGTAACGGGCTGATCCTGCCTGAGCAAGGAACACGGATAATCTTGGTATTGGGAGGATATTGAAGCCGGCTTACCCCGGCCAGGTCTGCTCCGGCATAGCTACACCAGTTACAAAGAAAGGCGATTATCTTGGGTTCCCATTTGTCTACCTTTTCTTCAGGTTCTTGTATTTGATTTTCCACTATGTTGAGTTCCATGTCATAAGCTCATTGTAAGTACTAGGCGGCATCGATTGCAGCTAAAATTTGAGTATTGCTGAATCCCTTTATGTTTATAGCACCGCATATACAGGAGGAAACACATGCTCCGCATCCCTTGCATAGAGCCTCATTAATAACCGCTACCTTCTCCTCATCATCAATCTCTATTGCCTGGAAGGGACAGATCAATTGGCAAACACCGCAGCCACTGCACTTGTCCTTATCGACAAACGAGACTAGTCCGCCCACTTCAATTATATCTTTAGATAAGATAGTACCAGCCCTGGATGCTGCAGCCTTGGCTTGGGCAATACTCTCTTCAATAAACTTGGGGCTGTGAGCGAGACCACACATAAAGACACCTTCGGTAGCGAAGTCCACCGGGCGTAGTTTCACATGGGCTTCTAACAAAAAGCCATCCTCGTTTAATGGCACTTTGAATAGTTGGGATAGTCTTTTGTTGTCAGCGGCAGGAATATTAGCCACCCCTAGGGCCAGTATGTCCGTGTCTATAATTAAATCCTCGCCCGATAGTGGGTCTTTCGCGGTAACCCTCAGCAGATTCTGATTGTCTTCTGTTATAGTTTCTACCCTGGGCTTATTATCTACTTCATAGCGAACGAATATCACACCACGCTCCCTGGCTTCCCGGTAGTAATCTTCCTTAAACCCGTAGGTTCTAATGTCCCGATAGAGGATATAGATATTCGTCTCTGGGTTCACATCTTTTATTTTCAAAGCACATTTTATTGACTCGCTGCAGCACACCCTGCTGCAATAGGGTCGTTCACCTTCCCTGGAACCCACACATTGAATGAACACCAGGTTATTGCAGCCTGTAATTCTACCGTTGCCTTTAGCGATCTCAGCCTCCAATTCCAGCGAGGTCATTACCCGTGGGTCTTTGCCATAGAGGTATTCGCTGGGCCTGTACTCCTCGCCGCCACTGGCAATAATGACTACTCCGTGCTTGAGTTCATGGGAATCCTGGTTAGGCCCAATCGCTATCTTGGTGGTGAAATTCCCTACATAGCCTGTGGCTTCGACAATATCCGCATTGGTATATACCTGGATTAAGCGATTTTCAGAAACCCTGTTGATAAGGTCCTGAAGATAAGCCTGAACATCATTACCTTCAAGAGTATGTTGTATTCTTCTGGCTATCCCACCCAGTTGGTCGTTTTTTTCAATTAGGTAGACCTCAAATCCTTGTTCGGCCAGGTTCAGGGCAGCCACCATGCCAGCTATTCCACCGCCAATGACCAGGCCACTGTGAATTACCTCCAGAGGCGCCTGCTCGACAGGCTGGAGCAGTCTGGCTTTGGCTATCGCCATACCTACTAGCCCCTTGGCTTTTTCAGTAGCCTCAAACGGAGATTCTTTATGCACCCAGGAGCATTGGTCTCGAATATTAGCCATCTCGAATAAATATCTGTTTAACCCTGCCTCTCTCATCGTCTCTTGAAATAGAGGTTCGTGAGTCCGGGGAGTGCAAGCAGCGACTATCACTCGATTAAGGTTATGCTCTTTGATCCTCTCCTTTATCCTTTCCTGGGTATTCTGGGAGCAGGTGTATAGATTGTCCTCGGCATAGACTACATTAGGAAGTGAACTGGCATGCTCCGTAACCCGGGGTACATCCACTACCCCACCAATGTTGATGCCGCAGTGGCAAATAAAAACGCCAATCCTCGGTGGCTCTCCCCTTACATCTCTTTCTGGGGGGTATTCCCTTTTCTTTATCAAGCTATTACGCACTGGGGAAAGCGAAGCAGCAGCAGAAGCTGCGGCGGCGCTTGCCTGCATCACTGTCTCAGGGATGTCCTTCGGGCCCTGGAAAACTCCGCAAACGAATATGCCTGGCTTGGAGCTCTCAACCGGGGAAAAATTGTCAGTCTGGCAGAATCCGTAATTATTAAGCTCAATTCCCAGTCTATTCGCCAGCTTCTCAGCCTCCTTGGGCGGCTCGAGCCCGACCGAGAGAACGACCAGGTCAAACTCCTCCTTGACTATCTTGTCATCCTCAGTTTCGTACTTTATTATCAGATTCTTTGTCTCTGCTACCTCCTCTATTACTGACGGTCTGCACCTGATAAACCGCACCCCGTATTCGGTCTTGGCCTTGTCATAATAGGCCTCAAACCCTTTGCCGAAAGTCCGTATATCCATAGAGAAGATAGTAGCTTCAACTGCACTATTATGCTCCTTAGCCACTACTGCTTCTTTGATAGCGTAGGTACAGCAAATTGAAGAGCAATAGCCATTCTGCGGAGCTATTCCACGAGAGCCGACACATTGGATCCAGGCAATCTTTTTTGGCTTTTGCCTGTCAGAAGGTCTTAGTAGCTCACCCTCATATGGTCCGGAGGCACTTAGAATCCTCTCAAACTCAATACTGGTGATGACGTTAGGGAAATTGCCATACCCATATTGCGGGACAAGACGCGGATCAAATTCATTAAAACCGGGGCATGCGACAATAGACCCTACTTTCAGCTCAATGACTTGGTCGGTCTGAGTGAAATCAATAGCGCCTATGGGACAGAACTTCTCGCAAGCGCGGCATTTACCTTGTTGGAAGTAAGCGCAGAGCTCTTTATCGATGACAGGCACATTTGGTACTGCCTGGGGATAGAGGAAGTAGATGGCTTTTCTCTTGGCTAGAGCCTTATCAAACTCGCTATCTGCCTTCCACGGGCATTTCTCCTGGCAGATTCCGCAACCAGTGCAAAGTGTCTCATTTACAAATCTCGCCCGCTTCCTTATCGATACAGTGAAGTTCCCTGGCTTCCCCTTGACATCTAAAACGTCGGCATAGGTTATGGTCTCGATATTGCGGTGCCTTCCACACTCCACCAGTTTCGGGGAGAGGATGCACATAGAACAATCATTGGTGGGGAAAGTTTTGTCCAGTTGAGCCATCACCCCACCAATAGCCGGGGATTGTTCTACTAAATATACATGGTATCCAGACTCGGCCAGGTCCAGTGCTGCCTGTATGCCGCCTATGCCTCCACCAATAACGAGTACCGCCCCTGTTTTCTGGCTGGCAGCCTGCTGAGTACTCGAAACTATGATTACCTCTCCTTTACTACAGCAGGGGAGAGACAAACTCTCCTCCGCCTGGAATTCCTAGCTATGAACGTACCTAAGACATGGGTTGACTTTCAGGCGGATTATAACACAAATGTAACTTCGGGGAAAATGGCTGCCTGACGAAATCCCAGCCAGCGGTCGGATTCGAACCGACGACCGGCGGTTTACGAAACCGCTGCTCTACCCCTGAGCTACGCTGGCATAAAAGCTAAATTTTAGTTCTTACTCGAGCTTATGTCTACCTTTTGGCTTGGCACGACGTAGTAATTAAGGCTAGCATACGTGAATCTGAAGATGACGAGGTCCCATTTAGTGTGATTGAGGATTCCGGGTTTTCGTTATCTGACGGTAGAAAGTAAAAAGTTTATCACTAATTACCGGACTAACAATACGACAGCCACCATCAGCCAGGGCGCTGTAAAAACCCCCATTGCCAACCCAACCACCAGCGCATGTTTTTTGTCCAAGTGCAAGTAAACGCGTGAAACGAGATAATTCACCACTCCTATCAGCACCATCGGTATGAGTATTGTGCTTAGCTCTAAGCCCGGGTTAAGCCCCGGCCTTTCAAATAACGGTGGTACTCTTAAGCTACCAATAACCAGGAATCCCCAGGTTAACTCATAATATAGCGCATCAATAAGTAACCCGACTGCAGTGATGATAGCGGTATATACAAATCCTCTCTTTCTTGTGATGCTGATTTTTTGCCAGCGTAAGGCCAGGTATAATATCAGGTAATTCCAAAAATAATTGAATACCAGCCCTAAAGCTGTCCCACCATAGTAAATGGCGGTCCAGAACCGGCCACCGGCATCATACGGTGACGATATCGAGTAATTCGGAAAATGATCTGCTACCCCACCCAAAAACGCCGTGCCGGAGAACATGGCCATTACGAATCCGCAACCACTATCATACAGTATCGTTGATTTACCGTGTTCTTCATCCTGTGTATCCGTGTTCTCTGGTCTCCTACTCTTTCTTAAGTAGTCTTATTCCTATGAGAGCCAGCCCCACAGGTCCGTCATGGGGTATGTGAAGTTTGCGATAACGCAGTAGTTCGGTAAAGTGGCATTAATGCCATCATAGCCTATGATTTCAACCATCCCGCTTTGCCACTGGCCAATCTCGCCGGTGTGGCATTCGTATGCCATAACTCCACCACCAAAACCCTCTCCGAATACCGTGTACCAGGTATCCCCAAAGACCGTTTGCGCCGGATTTGAGGGGCTAAATGCAACAAGGGTATCCCTTGCATCAGATGAGTCAAGGTTCCCGGCAGCCTCTACGGCATACTTCCACATCTCCAGTGCTGCCACGTAGCAGGGAGTGCCCAAGTAGTCGAGCGCCTGCTCTCCCGAGGTCAGATTTCCTGACGCACATGACAGGTCGGGGTCAATCCAGTCATCCTCTATCTGGGCCGAGATTGTATCATACATCTCAGCCATCGACATCGTCGCATTCCCAACACTTACTACCGTCTTGTTATTGGCGACCGCAAAACACATTATTCCTTCCACATCAGCGGCACCGAAACCGTCAGGAGGTGGAGCACCGAAGCTTCCGAAGTTTGCGCCCGGTCCGAATAAGATAGCCGGTGGGTTGAAATCGTTGTCTATGCATGCCTGAATAAGCTTCTAGACATTCCAGGGATAGGTAAATGCGCAGAAGATGTCATACGGGGTGGAGTTCAGCGCAGCTGCAGCGTTCTGGATTATCGTGTTTGCCTCCGTTGAGTTCATCACAAAAGTATGGGCAACCCCAGGCAGCGGTGAACCCGCAGGAAGGACATTCGATTCACCAAATTCATCAATGGTTGTCCGGAGATATTCCACGCCGTGCCCGGCCCCTAGCCCTCCAATATAGGTCACATATGCAATCGGGTCGTGATCTAGCTCTGCGTCGAGTATATCGTGCAGGACTGGTATCTGGTACCAGTTGGCAAAGCTCGAGCTGACCCACACATACGGCCACTGGTCCAGATAGTTTTGGTGCTCCCAAACCATCTTGCTGACACCGCCCTCGAGGGTTATCAACAGGGTTCCGTTCGCATTGCAGACAGGGGCCTGGGTGTAAATACAATCGGTGCCCGGGCCGCCCCAGATAAAGTCACAATCGTATGTGTCTATTAAGGCTTGCGTCACGGCCCCTATGTCCCACATAGCAACATCAAAATCGCGCACTATCAATTCCACCTGCCCATAGCGGTCATAGTCGCTCAGATAGATCCCACCGTCGTCGTTGACCTTGTCAGCGAACCACCGGTAAACTGGTCCGGCGGCAGTACACTCAAAAAAGCTCAGCTCTTCGTCCAGGTCCCTCGCCAGACCAACTCTGATTGGGATAGGAGGGAGAGGGTGGTCTGGGATGTATTGACATAGAATGCCGCCCATATCCAGGGGCATAACTAGCGCCACTATTAACGAGAATAAAATTATTTTACTCTTCATTTTCCAACCTCCTGCGTATCCATGTTCTTTGGTCTCCTCCCCTTTCTTAAATAGTCTTATTCCTACGGGAGCCAGCCCCACAGGTCCGTCATGGGGTAGGTGAACGGCGCAGTAGGACTGTTACCTCCTACGATTTCATACACCCCACTTTGCCACTGGCCAATCTCTCCTGGGTGCGTTTCGTAAGCCAGGATTCCGCCACCAAAACCCCCTCCGAAAACCGTGTACCAGGTGTTGGCGCCGAGGACCGTTGTGGTGTTCAACGAAGCAAGGGAATTCCTTACGTCTAGTGAGTCAAGGTTCCCGGCATCCTCTACAGCAGCCGCCCACAGTTCCAGTGCTGCAACGTAGCAAGGCTGGCCCCAGTAGTCGAGGCGATCCCATCCAGTGGCCGAGGGTCCTTGTGGACATGGCAGGTAGTCGTCCCAGTCCGCCTCTACCTGGGCCGCGAGTTCAGCATACATGTCAGAGATCGCAGTCGACGTGGAATTATCGGCTACGATGAAGCTCATTATTCCTTCCGCAGAGGACCCGAAGTAAACGGGGTAGTCATTGTAGTTGGCGCCCTGTCCGAATAAGATAGCCGGCGGGTTAAATTCGTTGTCTATGCATGCCTGAGTAAGCTCATAGACATTCCAGGGATAGGTAAACGCGCAGAAGATGTCATAATTCGGGTCAGTCGCGTTCCCCAGAGCAGTTTTAGCGGCCGCGATTATCGTATCTGCTGCGGGCGCATCCAGTACATAGGCATGGGGACCCGTGTCAATGACGTTCGCTTCACCGAATACAGTTTTCGTTTCCTCTCTATATTCGTAGCCGAACTGAGCCCCCATTCCCCCGATGGAGGTTATATATGCAACCGGGTCGTGATCTAGCTCTGCGTCGAGAATATCGTACAGGACTGGTATCTGGTTCCAGTTGGCAAAGCTCGAGCTAACCCACACGTAGGGCCAGGTATCTATGTCTCCGTCCCAGATCATGCTGCTAGCACCACCCTCGAGGGTGGTCAGCAGGACCCCGTTCGCATTGCAGACAGGGGCCTGGGTGTAAATACAATCGGTGCCCGGGCCGCCCCAGATAAAGTCACAATCGTATGTGTCTATTAAGGCTTCCGTCACGGCCCCTATGTCCCACATAGCAACATCAAAATCGCGCACTACCAGTTCCACCTGCGCAGTTACGTTATAGTCGCTCAGATAGATCCCACCCTCGTCGTTGACCTTGTCAACGAACCACCGATAAACTGGTCCGGCACCATAACACTCAAAAACGCTCAGCGGTCCATCCAGGTCTCTCGCCAGACCAACTCTGATTACAGGAACAAACTCGGCGGTGATAGAGTAGTCACCGTTCATGGTGATGGTGGTGGTGGGATCATCGACATCGTCGATGGTGTCCACATTGCCAACCCACCCGCTCAGCTCAAAGTGGTAGCCCTCCTCAGCCTCAGCCACGGCCACCAGGTTGACCACCGTTCCTTCGTCATAGGTAAAGGTCCCTTCGCCGGGGTCGGTTACATTCCCCCCGGCGGTGCTGGTGATGGTCAGGTCATACTGGACAGTGGTGCAACAAATGTTGCTACCTAAAACCATATATATCAGGACTGCGATTAAAGTGACTGCAATTAATCTGTGTTTCATTTCTCTCCTTTTTTTCCGCCATATAATACTTGTTGTACCAGTATATGATAACAATGTTAAAATCTCATTAAGGAAATTGTTAATATTTTTGTGCAGTGTCCAATACATATTCGTAATAATATTCTATACCCGTGTTACAGGGGCATGAATTTTGCAAATGTCTTTTGAGGAAAATCGGGAACCATGTTGAATATTCCCGAGGATTGTGCCATCCCCTTTTGAGGATTAGAGCTTTAGAGATAATCTTTGTGGAATTCCGGGGACACCATACTTCAATATTCCCGCCAATTCCAATCCAATCCACCCTTGAACACATTTGCGTTCATCTCGTTACTGATAAAGAGGTTGGCTTCAGGGAAGCGTTTAACCATGGCGTAATAAAAACCGGCAACATCGTTTGTTCTGGCCAGCTCCTCCTCAGTAGCGACAATATATTCCTTGGTGAAATCGCAGGAACTGGAGTCGAAGGGCATTCCGGGTTTCTGGTGGCCGGGAATAATCACCTCGGCGTCCATTTTCTCTAAGCGTTCAATATCCTGTATCCACTGCTGGCGTTCTTCTGCAGTAAGCTCGCAGGTGAAGGGATGTGCCTGGTTGAAAAGAACGTCACTGCCGTACAGAGTCCGTATTGAGGGGATCCAGACCACTGTGTTGTACTTCATATCACCCGTCAATTCCGGGATAATCTCGATACGTTGCCCTTCCAGTTCGAAGTAGTTCTCGGTAAGAGGTTCGATATTGGCTGTTTTTCTGGGTACGTTTATAGCTCCTATCACTTTTTCCCAGTGCTCGATTTTGCCGAAGAACTGTTTATTGATGATATGGGCTTCCGAAGGGAGCGCTATAACCCGAGCTTCAGGGAAAGCCTCTGCGATAGTGCCTAGTCCAAAGTAATGGTCGGGATGCGCATGAGTAATATAAATCGTTTTAAGATGCTTGCCTGTTTCCAGTATTTCTGCGATTACCCGGTGGGCATTTGATAACGTCCACTGTGCATCAATGAGAACGGCATCGGTCTTGCCTGTCACGATTACAGAGGCAACTTCGAAACCACTTTCGTCGCTGAAAAATACTTTCGTCGCCAGTGAGTTCCGCCCGTGTGCATTTAATCTAATCTCCATGAGCTATCTCCTTCTTTAGTATCTCAGTTTCCTCTGATACCAATCTTTGCTAACCAAGCCGGGCTACACATACCTCACCATTTTCTATGACGACGGTCATTGTCTGTTGGCAGTTAGGGCAGGTGAGTGGCCCTCTGTAGTTAGCTTCAGATGGCTCCAGAGGGATGTTTTTACCACAGCCCAGGCAGATTTACTCCTGAAGAGCTTTTTGAACTAGCCTGGTGCTGTTGCTTATGACTGGCTAGCTGCTCTATGCTATCGAATTCAATTCCGCAGGTAAAACACTTATAACGCATTTCTCTCCTTGCACATTCTCAATGTCTCAAATTGCCCAGGTACTAAGTTCATTTCCTTACAATTATAACAGGTTATTGACCCTGACTAACAACCCGGGCTTAGGCTTAACAACATCGCTAAAAAGTGCAGGGAGTTAACAAGGCAAGCAATTGTTACCCCTGACTGCCTCTTTAGTAAAATCTGATAACCGCGCCAAGCAATCCTTTCCTCGCCCCTTGAGGAGACTGATGCAAATGAATAGTGTCTTCAGGGCATGGAGTCTCCCAGTCAAACGAGTAAACAGCAGTGTAGTCTGCTATGCATTAAGTAGCTGCATCATCAGTGATAGAGCATATGCTGGAGATGACCAAAGAATAACGAAGCTAAAGTGCACACACGTGATAGCTACTCGTTCCGAACGCTGACCGGTCGGTCTAGCTGCTAATTGTCCGGTTTCTCAAGTTCTTCTTCGGCGAAGCGCCTGACTGACGTAAAGCCTTTGGACTCGATTCTCACCATATACCAGAAGCGAAAGGTATCCTTAATAGGTTCTTTATCTACGACCCCCGTGTGACCTCTATAGGGTGAAGGGTGATTGGCATTGATTTTCACTTTGCTGCCTTTCTTGAACTTCGGCACTCTGACACTATGCCCGCGGGGAAGATCATACTCTCTTCGTTTAACCGGGTCAGACAGGATAGCATAAGCCTCGTTTATCTCTTGCATTTTTTTATGGGCTTCCTCGCTTTCCTGATGTCTGTCTGGGTGGCATTGAAAAGCTAGCTTGCGATACGCCTCGCCTATTTCCTTTGAGCTGGCACTTGGTGCAACACCCAAGACTTTGTAGTAGTCTATTTCACCTGGCATTCTGCGTATCCTGATTTCCTACGGTGCGTTGCATATTTTAGCACCTTCATAACCTTGAAGGCAAAAAGTATCAAAAAATGACCTATGGGGTATCATTATCGTTGGTGAGCTAGTCCCTCCATTATCCTTAGAGGAATATACGTGAGATGCATCTTGTCTATATCAAAGGTCTTTAGCCAAGCATGACACATGTTAGAATACTTCTTGCAAGAATAACACTCCCTCAAAAAAAGGTCAATACCTCGATTTGATATACACATTGTTCCTTTTAACTCTACGATTTATACCCTTTAATTTAATTATCACTCAAATTCCATTGAGAATATTTTGAATGAGTCATGATTTACACAATTCAGGACTGCACTGATTGGAGTAAGCTATCATTAAGGCATGTTGATTTGCCTTGGATAATAAAAGCGGTTATAATACTGTGTTTTGCAAATGAGCAAAGTCCCTATGAAATAGTCAGGAGGAGATAGATATGCCGATAAAGTTCGAATTCGAAAATCCAGATAAGGGAGCGTGGATGCTTATACGCCAAATCCACACCCTGGTTTCGAAGTGTGAGGATCGAGTATTTCAGGAATACAGACTCACTACGGAGCAGCACGGAGTGCTTATGGCTATAAAACACATCGATGGTCCTGTAAGACCAACAGACATAGCCCGGTGGTTAGACCGTAGCGTGAACAGTGTCAGTATGATAATCGACCGAATGGTCAAAGCTGGTCTGGTCAGACGGGTAAGGGATAAGAAGGACCGCAGGACAGTATTTGTGTCTGTCACCAGCAAGGCGGAAAAGACATATGTACAGGCAACTTTAGCGGGCTGGGAGCTCGTCAAGGAAATACTATCGCCATTATCGGATGAGGACAAGCTTACCTTGATCAGACTGCTCGAGACGCTAAGAGACAAGACATACGATTATCTCGGTTCTGGAGAGGTTGTAGAGGAAGTGAGTGGGCATGAGACCGAGAACATGGCCCGGTTGATGAAACAGGCGGCCAGTTACAAGCCGTCCTCCACTACCGAAGCCAAACGTCAGGGCGGTAGAAAGAAGAAGGCCATACGATAAGGCCAGTTCACCTTACTTATGCTAGCCGGCGTAGAGTAGTTCAGCAGGGTCGCAATAATCCCAACGGAATGAAACCTGGTCTCCGTTTCAACCGACAGGTAAAACAACTCAGCCACCGTGAAATACTGTCTATATTTTGATTATTGCGCCAAAGTCGGGAAAGTGCAATCCTTTTTTCTAGGATTAGGGCTTCAAAGACAACCCTGGGCTTGGCACCGATTAGTAATCAGGGCTTACAAAGGTATGCCTCAAATTGAATAGGGTCGAGGTTAATTCCTCGACCCTATCCTTTGTCTTTGTGTAGTAAAGGAGGCATTTACTTAGGCACAGGGATTCAGGACGCGCCCGACAAAGAGAATGGCGCCTGTCTCAATGTCGCGAATCAGGAAGATGAAGGGGCGGTCTATGGTAACTTCCACAGGAGGTTCAGGTACTGCTGTTAAGTCCATAATCACTGCGGTGGCAGCAGCAGCCTCGGTGCCAGCTTCATCCACGGCAACGAATGCCTTGTGCACAACGTCTGATATGAGTAGCTCAGGTTTACCAGTCATTCCGGAGAAATCCGCGTTCTCAGTGAAGGCAATTGGCATGCCCATCCCGGCGAGGGTATCCTTGAGGCTGAATTCCGAGTCAAATTCGAATTTGGGCATCGTCAGGGCGACCTCGGTAGGTTGCAGACCGTTTATGATGTCATTGACCTGCTGACCTTGAAGTCCTTCTTCAAAAGCCTCGAACTTGCCAGCTTCAGGCAGGAGGATAACCATGGAGAGTTCACCGCCATCATAGAGCAGCTCAATTGCCTGGTATCCTTCCCCCTCGGTGTAGCCGAATGACTCTGTCTGTTTCATCATCGGCACTGTTATCTGCCCGCCGTCAAGAAGGTAGAACGGGCCGTCTGTTGTCATTTCCTCATCGAAAGGGTACGCCCAAGCAGCGTTGAAGTAGATAGCATTGGTTAGCACGAGGCGGGTCAGTACATCAATCGCGCCTTGCGGGATAAGGTCTTCGATACGACCTTCCGTCTGGTCGCTGACCCAATCATTGATAGCGACCCGTGACTGCTCCGTTTCATTTATGAAGTCCAGTATTCTCAGCCCGGCACCGTAGTTCTCGGCCAGGACATCGAGGAAGTCAGACAGGAACTCATAATCTTTTTGCCCCCAGATGGCGTTAACGATGTTCAGCCTGAATCCTTCCCCGTCCTTGCCTTCAGCACCTTCACCCCTGCTAGCGAGTTCGGCATCGAGCCAGTTAAACGCTGGGTGCAGCATCTCCTGTTCAAGCAGGAAGTGAAGGGTATCGGCCATCTGCTGAGCGGTTTCGCCACGCGCTCCGGCGTATGTCATTGCCAGCGCCAGTGAGATGCTGTAGGGAGAGTAGAAAAGATTACCCTCCTCCTCTTTAAGCGCCTTATAAAGCTCAAAGGCGAAGGCGCTGTTTCCTTCAACCAGCGATGCTTGCTCACTCATGCTGACATCCGGTGAATTTATTCGCTCTTTATCTGATTTGAGCACCTCGCCTGCCGCCGGCTGAGCCATCTGAATAGAAGCTATCACCGACAGCAGCAACACTATGACTAATGCGACTATTAAACCCTTATTCATTTCATTCACCTCCGATAAGTATTTAGACAGTTCGACTGTCGAGGTTTAGGATGGAAGCTGCACCTCATTGATGTAATCCAGATTTTCCAGGTTGTTCATCTTTATCTTGGCGTCCGAGATAGTGTAGAGAACATCGTCTATGTAAAGAGACCTCTCTACTGAGAAAGCAGAGTAAGAGTAGTAATAATCTTGTTCCAGGTCGGCGGGGCTCTCAATATGGGTGATTCTACCTTTGAGTTGGATCCCTTGGTCCAGAGATACGTCAAAAGCATATGCGCCTTGCCAGACAGGCTCTCCGTAAGCCCACGAAGGAACTCCCTGAGGATACTCCGACTGATCTACTTCTGCAACCAAGATGGGCATGACCAGTAAATTCCGTGACTTATCAAACAGGAAGGCCTTGTGGTCCCACAGAACCGGCGAATCGGTGCCCCTGTCCCCTATTTCAACCTTGGATATCTCCCGCGGGTTGCTGACATCGGTGACATCGAACAGCGATATCTTGACTCCTTGATACCAGGCAAATTCCCCCGCGTCTGTTGTCTCCTTACCGATCCCTATAATGTGGGTTTCGTCGTAGGGATGGAGGTAGTCTGAGTATCCAGTTACCTTCAGATAACCGAGAACTTCAGGGTCATAAGGATCCTTCAAATCTATCACGAATAGCGGGTCAACCTGCTTGAAGGTCACCAGATAGCCTCTCTCTCCCATAAACCTGGCGGAATAGATGGTTTCCCCGGGAGCGAGGTTCTCCAGCGAGCCGGTAATGTTTAGATCCATATCCAGAATGTATACGTTGTTCTGGGTTGTTTGCCCGTAAGTTGTGGTTGCCACCCTGAAGTAGCCATCATACTCGTCCATGGAGAACTGATTCAGCACCATACCAGGGGCCTCGCCACTGGCAACATACGTCATATTGTTACCTGCTATATGAATCCGATGGACAGAGGTTCTTTGGGAACCTCCCACAGCCCCTCCCCACACCGGGAAGGTCAGGTAAATGTTATCTAGAGAGACATAGAGGTTGCTACTGGCTCCCAGCAGCATTGTTGCATATGTAGCCTTCTGGTCATCGTTCTGCGTGTTTATGGCCATAATAGTCGTGTACATATAATAGTAGTCAGAAACATTGCAACAGTAGATATCTGTGGCAGGTATTTCCTTCTCGCTGCCGCCAGAGTAAATCCTGGGCAGGCTCGGTTCATCGTCCTCTCCATACACAGGCTCATTTATTACCACATAAGCATAATCACCTATCATCCGTGAACTCACGTATTGACCATCGGCAGAAATCTCCCTTTGCAACCGGGGGTTTTCCCGGTCCGAGACATCATATACTTTGATATATGTCTTGGGTGATGTGTAGTAAGCTATGGAGGGCATGTAAAATTCTCCTGTAGGGCCCAGCCGGACATCACCATAATAAGGCGTTTCCTCCTCAAACACGACCAGCCTATCTCCATTGACGAATATTCCTATCGCTATTCCTTCAAGCTTGATTTCAGACAGGACTTGAGCTTGCTCAGGGGGATACGCCTTCACGATGATAACCTTCTGCCCCGAAACGAGGTAGATATACTCTCCGTCGGTCTTAACGATATCGGCCTCGTCCACCCCGGCAACCTGGATATTGGTGGGAGAGTAATCTGAGGCAGCGGGGGCATAGATGGCGCCTTCTCCAGTTACTCCCTTAAAGACGTCATTCATCCAGACGTGCCTCCAAGGGGATGCTGTATATTGTACGTTTGTATTTATGAAATCTTGCAATTCCTCATAAGAAGCGAACTTACTGATTTGATTCTCTCCCAGAAGCGCAGGCTCGAAAGGCATAACAGTCTCGGGCTTATTTACCGCAAAAAATCCCACAACCGCTATTAAAAGCACGGCAGTAGCGACGGGGGCTAATATTTTTGTCCAATCCCAAATAGTTCTCTTCTTAAAACGCCCGGAGCTGAGCAAAGCCATTTTTAGTGCTTGTTTATGGCCGGGAAGCTCGATTTCCGGAGTTTTCAGGTTCTCCAGTTTCTTGATTAAGTCTTCGTGTTTCATAACTTTGCCTCCTTCTATTACTGTAAATGCAGAAGGCCGAAAAAGGTTGCATTGTTTAACCCAAAAGGCTGCAAGATTTTCGCGGGGTGGTTTAATCCGCTTCTCTTAATTTTTCCACTGCCCGGTGGAGCAGGGACTTTACAGTTCCCTCTTTTTTCCCCAGGATTTCGGAGATTTCTTTAAGCTGTTTTTGCTCAAAGAATCTGAGAGCAATGACCTCCTGGTATTTGGCGGGAAGCCGAACGATTTTTACCTGAATTTCCAGAAAATCCTGATATTGTTTTAATTGGTCCTGTGCTTCTATTAGTTCGCTTTCTGGGTCATGGGGTGATACGGGTTCAAAACCCTGTTCCTGTAATTCCTCCAGTGATGCGGATTTTTTATATTCGGTTTTTCTAAAATACTGGTTAATCTCGTTGGTGGCGATTTTATACAGCCACGATGAAAAGGAGATATTGCGCCAGTGAAATTGCCAGAGCTTGCTCAATGCATTGAAAAATGTTTCTGAAGTGAGGTCCTGGGCAGCTTCAAGATTGGCAGTCCGTCTCAGTGCATAGCCAAATATTTTGGGATAATACTGGTCGTAAAGCTTAGCAAAAGCATCGGGGGTTTTTTGTGCTTGTCTGACGAGTTCCTTTTCTTCGCTTAAATCCATACCAGCCAGTAGAAAAAACTAAGCGTACCTCATTAGTATAATGCACTATTAATAATTTAGTTGCGCCCAAATCTTAGTGTATCACCCCTCAACACACTGTCAAGCGGTTTTTGTTATTTTTCAAAATCTTACGCCAATTCCGCGAGTAGAGCACATGCTCTTGTGGTACAATGATTTCCGAATCGGTCTAGGAGGTGGCTATGGAAAAGTCAATAATCATCATCGGGGCGGGCATTACCGGTCTGTCTGCCGGGTGCTACGGACAGATGAACGGCTATCGCACCTCTATCTTTGAGATGCATGACAAGAGTGGTGGGGTATGCACCGGCTGGAAACGCAAGAGCTATATCATTGACGGCTGTATGCACTGGCTGGTTGGCACCAGTCCGGCAAATAGCTTCTACCGTATTTGGGAGGAGTTGGGGGTGGCGCCGGGGTGGAGTATAGTTGACCACGAGCAGTATGTGCGCATTGAAGGAGAGGGAGGCAAGGTCTTCACTGTCTATGCTGATATTGACCGTCTGGAGCAGCATATGAAAGAGCTGGCTCCCGAGGACAAGGACGTTATCGAAGAACTTACCAGAGGGGTGCGTGACTGCACTCATTTGAGCATGCCTGTAGAAAAAGCTCCTGAGTTATATAGTCCCATCGACGGACTCAAGATGATGTTTACTACCTTTCCCTTCTTAAGATTTATGAGAAAATGGGGTAAGGTCTCATCTCTTGATTTTGCCCGGCGTTTCCAGAATCCTTTCCTGAGCGCGGCTTTCTCCACCAGCTTCGGGGGTGACCTCAGAAATGATTTTCCTCTCTTATTTATCATGATGACGCTTGCCTGGCTGCACCAGAAGGCGGCCGGTTACCTAGTCGGCGGTGGCCTGGCGCTGTCCAATGCCATTGAGCGGCGCTACCTTGGCCTTGGCGGCGAGCTTCACTGCAAGTCGCCGGTGGTCAAGATATTGGTGGAGAACGATAAGGCGGTCGGCGTGCGACTGGCTGACGGCACAGAGCACCTTGGTGATATTGTCATCTCCGCCGCTGATGGCCACACCACCATTTTTGATATGCTCGGTGGAAGATACATCAATGAAAAAATCAGGGGTTATTACGATAATCCTAAGCTGTTTCCGCCGCTGGTATATATCGGCCTGGGGGTGGCTCGTTCGTTCGATGATGTGCCGTCTTCAGTAGCCGGGATGAGCTTCCCTATCGACAATCCGGTTACTATTGCTGACCAGGAGCACAAGCGACTGGGTGTGCAGATTTACAACTTTGACCATACCTTGGCTCCAAAAGACAAGACATTGCTAAAGGTCCAGTTCAACACTGACTATGATTACTGGAAGAAGCTGAGAGAGGATTCCGAGCGCTACAATGCGGAGAAGGGGCAGATCGTCGAGCAGGTAATTACTGCGCTTGACCAGCGTTTCCCTGGGCTAGCTGCTAAAGTGGAAGTGCATGATGTTGCTACTCCTGTGACATGGGAAAGATACACGGGCAACTGGCGGGGTAGCTATGAGGGGTGGCTACCCAACGCACAGTCTATGAGGATGCGTATGAGTAAGACCCTTCCCGGGCTGATTAATTTCTACATGGCCGGACAGTGGGTTGAGCCGGGGGGTGGCCTGCCCACGGCCGCAATATCCGGTCGTAATGTAACACAGATAATCTGTAAAAAGGATAAGAGGCCATTCGTAACAAAGATGCCGTGATTTTGACCCTTGCTCATCTTGGGGTGTGGAAGTGTGAGAGAAACCACTACTGTTCATCTCCTGAGCCTGCTTTGGATAGCGGCACTCTCTAGTTCTCTGATAGCATCGGAAGCGATCCAGCGAGCAGCCTTCGAGTCGAGGCGCTTGATTTCCTTTGCAGTATTTATTGCGGCTTCGTTCAAATTGAGGTTCCTTTTCCCGATGTTCCGAAGAGCCCAGTTGACTGCCTTCTTGATGAAGTTACGCTCGTCCGTAGACTCTCGTATTATCATGGGAAACAATTCGATGAATTTATCATCGTCGGCCTTCTTATCATGCCAGGCCAGGCAGGCTATCAGCGAAAAGGCAGTCCTTTTGACAAACTCTTCTTCCCGCTCAGACCAATCGACAATTTTCTTCCAGGCTAATCGGTTCTTTTCAAAAAGATTCATGCATACCTGGTCGCAGACATCCCACGAATTAATGCCTTTCACCCAGTCCTCCATCTCATCTTCAGTTAGCTTGTCGGGGTCACCAATCATCGAAGCCACGATTCTTGCTTCGGCTATTCCAGTTTTCCATAAATCCAGTGCCAGCTTGTGATCTTTCCCTATTTCTTTGGACAGTTTTCTCATATCAGGGACCGAGACGCCTAATCTTTGTTCAACTGCCATCCCGTATTTAGCCATTCCTTTTAATTGCTCTGGCCGAGCCGCACTCTGGAGTTTGTCCAGCACGTCCTTCACAGAAGCCATTGTTTACTCCTATTCCATTACTTCACAATATAGCCGACACTTCAAACAGACAAAACCTTTAGCTTAGAATAAACTCTTTTCAATCTTATTCTGTTGTAACGTTGAATTATGATACATGGCAAGTTTACCAATATTGCGTATATTATCATAACGATGCCGACCCACCAGATATTCCAAATAAAGAACACCGGGCTTAATAAAAACATTATCAAGTGAGTAAGCTCAGCCCGGCACGTTTCTCTGATGAAATTATCAAGGTAAATATTATCAATTCCCTTGAAGTGTTTCTTCTGGAATCCTTTTTTGAACAAAGCAGCGCCATCCGGTAACTTTTTCTTCCACTTCTTCAATCTAAATGTTCTTACGTAAATCTTGCCGTTTTTCTCCCATTTCCTCTGTTTATACAGCCAGAACCCAGCATCAAATGAACTAAGTGGGATATGTATCATCAGGTAGGACACGCCCATATGAATGATGAGCCAGGTGGCAATATCAAGCAGAATTGTTGGCAGTGTAGGTAGATTTAACAGCATTATTTGTTCACCTTATGCCTCAAATCTATTTCCCTGCCTTTCCATTTGACACTCCTAACTAGAAAGATACGAACAAATGAATAAGTGAAAACAACAACGAAGAACGACATGGGTATGGGGTAAAACAGCGCAGTATAAAACTTGAAATTGCCAATTCGTACAAGCATCCAGTAGATTTGAGCTGCGTACAAGATATAAAGGCTACCAAAAAGAGCTATTTGAACGTTATTTGTGGCAACGATTACCTCGATCAAGCTTCTGGTGGTGCCAATACTACCTGCTATCCAGGCAACAATCAGAATGAGCAAAGGAAGCGAAGTCTTCGCTGCTCCCAGGGCAAACCCCTTACTCCATCCTTTGATAAGTTCCTTGATACCGTTTGGATACATACGGAATGAAATAGTACTTTTTCCACCCAGGCAATGGATATCTACCCCTTTCTTCTGGAGCTCTGATCCAAAAGCCAAATCCTCGAGAAGCTCACCTTTAACCTTATCATGGCCTCCAGAATCGAAGTAATATCGCCTTTTCATGACTACCACTTGTCCAAAAAGCCCTATCGGCTTAATGCGGCTACCCAAAACTGTGAATGCACCGCTCCCAGCCATCATAATTATGTTAAAAAAGGCAGATAATTGCTCATAAAGGTTGCGCATCTTGTGATATGGCTGAATTGAAAGCACCCCATCCTTTTCAATATAGGTTTCTATTATGTTCTTGAGTCCGTCCTTTTCAAGTGCCGTATCTGCATCAAGAAAAATAAGGATTTCTCCGGACGCTATCCTGGCTCCTTGATAACAAGCCCACGTTTTGCCAAGCCATCCTTCGGGTATCGGCATAGATTCCAACACCTTCACTCCACTCTTTTCTGCTATCTCTTTGGTTCTATCTTCTGAATGGTCATCTACTACGATTACCTTATCTTCGGAAGACAACTGGCCTGATAGCGAATTAAGCAAGTTAGGTAGAGTATGTTCCTCGTTTCGCGCTGGGATGATTATCGAGACACTTGGATTACGGGTATTCCTATTGACCGAAACTCTGCAAGAAGATATACGGAATAGAAAGAAGAAACCCAGTAACCAAAACACCAGATTGACTATGAAATCTGTGGATACATAAGCGGTGTTCATAATGAATTATTTGTGTACCAGCTATGTTCATTCTGGTTTTCTAGGCTGATTCACCACTCCCATCCGAAGTCAAAATCGAACAAATATCTTCTTCAATAAAAATACAGGCCACCCATGGATTAGATTTCAGATCCTCGTGGTTAAGCCTTTCCGCTATAATAAATGTTATCGTGTGTTGCTGCGGCTAATACACCTTTTTTCTTATCAGTTGAGCTATGATTCCGCCGGTAATGAGCACCAGGCCAACAATCGTAACGACTACTACGCTTTGAGCGGGTTCCACTGTAGGCGAAATTCGTTTTAGCAGTATCCCGAGTATTGCCCAATCAACCACAATACAATAAAAGATGTCTTTCCGGGTGAAGAGTACGGATAATGCAATAGCGATACCCACGATAATCACTGCGACTGCCCAGAATTGCTCACCAAGACCCCATGTGTTCCAGTTGATATTCACAAGTAGAGCGGTGACATTGGCAATAGTGGCTATGGTAATCCAACCAAGGTAGACGCTGAAAGGAAGATGCACCAAATATTTTTCAGCCCTCGTCGCCTCTGATTTGCCAATATTCAGCCTTAAGTAGATGGCCAGTAGGCATCCCAGCAATATCAGCATGAAGACAAGAGATAGGGGGACGATTTGATAATGCCAGGCAAATATCCAGCCAATGTTGGCAAGGCAGGAAATAAAGAACAGCGGCCCGATTCTCTGTACAAAGTAAACCTTTTGGGCGTCTCTTCTAACAGAGGGTATTAATGGATATACGACGAAGATGCCCAGTAATACATAGATTAACCCCCAGATTGCAAAAGTGAGTCCCGCCGGCACAAACAAGTTTGGATACAGGTCGGATAATTCGCCGGTCGTTATGCCATTTATTGGTAGGATAGTAGCCAGCGCATTAACTACAACGGTACCGAGAAAGCCCAGCAAGTTTAGAATCGACAGGGATAATACAAGACGACTTTTATCCATGGATCCACCTCCTGTTATTAATAATAACGCTATGATATATTATATGCAAGTCATATTCCGCTGTAAATAGCTTTCCAAAACTCGACTTGAGCATTCTCAACTGGAGCATCCTGTTTGCCCTCATAGTCCACCCACACATGTATGGGAAGAAAACAATGAATTGCTTAATTGTAGCAAACCCAAGAGGTTGCAAAAGGCCATGATTTTGTATAGGCTTATTAGGTTAAGGTATAGTACTTGTTCGTGGTGGGAAACCTTGTGAGTTTCCTGGCTGGCTCTGGAAAATCCGGGGCTCCTTTGATGAAGTAATGACAATGAAAGAAGGTAAGGGAGTTAAGAAAGCTTCTGGTCCGGCTACCCCTGATGTAAATCCATCTGATCAAGGCAGCAAGGCTGAGAGATATTATCAAGGCCTTATGGCTTCGAGCCGAGTCTCGGCGGCAATCAGCGGACTGCATGAGTTGGATGATATTCTCAGGATTGGCTTGGATAACGTGCTTAATATCATGAACGGGACCGTCGGGGGAATAATGCTTCTGGACGAACTGAGTCAGACACTATTCTACCGTGTTTATCATGGTCTATCCGACAAATATGCTGAAGAGATGCGTCTTAAACTTGGCGAGGGAATCGCAGGAAAGGTAGCTCAAAGCGGCAGGGCAGTGCTACTGGAGGACATTTCCTTGGAACCAGATGCCGCTCGGGTTGACCTGGTAGGCTTAGAGGGTTTAAAGGCATTCGTCAGCGTCCCTCTCAGGTCGAAAGATAATGTTCTGGGAGTACTCAATGTGGCTAGCCATATGCCACATAGCTTCACCAAAGAAGACGTGCATCTCTTGCACTCGATTGGGGATCAACTTGGTACAGCCATCGAGCAGGCAAGACTGCATGAGCGGCTGAGAAAAGCACGGGAAAGATTACGCAAACTCGCACGGCAGAATCTTGTAGCAGAGGAAGAGGAACGAAGGAGGATTGCCCGTGAGCTACACGATGAGACCAGTCAATCGCTCTCCGGGATAGCACTTCAGCTAGAAGCGCTGATGGAAATGTCTGCCAAGTCCGGTAATCCAGATGCTGAATTAATCGCTGGACTGAAGAAAGTCCAATCGCTGACAGTGCAGGTACATAAGGAAGTAAGCAGGGTAATTTCCAATCTCCACCCTGCTGTATTGGATACGCTGGGGTTAGTCGCTGCTGTTCGCCAGCATGCCCATAGTAGGCTTCAGCCCTTAAACATTAACGTAACAGTGGAGGTTAAAGGGACTGAGATGAGGTTTCCTTCTGATGTAGAAGCTGCTCTTTTCCGCGTTGTTCAGGGAACCATTGGCAACATTGCCGAGCATTCTAAAGCAAAGAATGCTTCCATAGTGCTGGTATATAAACCAGATGAGTTCTCGCTGATTATTAGCGACGACGGCCAAGGGTTTGATGTTTCCAAAATCACCGATGTAGAGGAAAGTGGGCGAGGCCGTGGATTATTCAGTATGAGGGAGAGGATCGGTTTCCTTGGCGGCACCAGCGGTATTGAGTCCAAGATTGGAGCAGGGACTACGCTTTGGGCCAAGATCCCAATAGGTCAAGACATTAGATATGGCGAAAATAAGGGTATTGGTTACTGACGACCATGCCATCGTACGCGATGGCATTTGTGCCTTGCTTGCTCTTACTGGGGATATAGAAGCAGTAGGTGTGGCCGCCAATGGAAAGGAAGCATTGGAAATGGTCAGGGAGCTTATGCCTGATGTGGTACTCATGGATATAGCTATGCCTATTATGGGTGGGGTGGAGGCAACAAGAAGGATACGCAAAGAATTTCCCAAGGTAAAAGTATTGGCGCTGACCCAGTATGATGACAAAGCTTATGTATTCCCGGTGATTGAAGCCGGAGCCTCCGGCTTCATTAGTAAGACAGCAGCTTCTTCGGAACTTGCCGCTGGTATCCGCTCCGTTCACCGGGGCGATTCCTTCCTGTCTCCTTCCGTAGCCAGGTTTTTGGTCGAGGATTATCAACAGGTAGCCAGTATGACGGAGAGTCAAGATCCCTACAAGCGGTTAACGAATCGAGAAAGAGAAGTGCTTAAGCTGGTGGCGGAAGGGTATACTACTCAAGAAATAGCGGCCATGTTAGTACTAAGCCCAAAAACCGTGGAGAGGCATAGGACCAATCTTATGTCTAAGCTTGATATCCACAATCGAACTGAACTGGTCAAATATGCTCTGCGCAAGGGCATTATCACTGTTTGAGATTATTGCCTCGTAGTCTTCACATACCACTTATTTCCCATACCGCTAATGGGAAACATTATCCACATAAATGAGCGATTAATTGCAGAAAATTGCAGTGATATTTCCCTGCCTTCTGGGGTAAACACCTCTGTCACTTCAGTAGACCGGACATTATAATTTACAGTAGCAGGCTAAAACAAACTCCTGAAAAAGTGCAGTTGGCAAGGGGGTAAAAGATGGAAAAGAGCAATAAAATTCTGCTGGTGGATGATGAATCGGATTTCATCGAGGATATGCAAGCTAAATTACTGGCAAAAGGTTGGCAGGTACTTACTGCCGGCAACAGATTAAAGGCGGAGGAGATAGCGCGTCACGAAAAACCTGACCTGATTATTTTGGGAACAATAATGCCGCGTGGAGATGCCTTTCAGTTGCACCAGTGGTTGAAGCAGAACCCCAATTTCAAGGAGGTGCCTCTCATTGTGGTTGATGCTTCACCGGAAAAGCAATTAATTAAGGGGTGGCGTATGGACGAAGGCTTGAAGCTTGAAGCCGAACAATATTTAATCAAGCCAGTCGAGTCGGCTTCAATAGTGGCTTGGGCTGAGAAATTCCTTGATAAGACACTGAGGAAAATTAAGGTACTGGTGGTAGACGACCACGCCGTGGTCAGGGAAGCAATTTGCGCCCTGCTGAGTCTGCAAAAAGACATGGAGGTAATAGGTGAAGCTGTTGACGGGCAAGATGCAATTGATAAAATGCAGCGTCTTACGCCGAATGTAGCGGTTATGGACATAGTCATGCCGGTGATGAGTGGACTTGAAGCAACGAAACGAATAACCAAGAAATGGCCGGAGACAAAAGTTTTGATCCTGACCCAATATGACGAAGAAGAGAACATGTTTGTTGCTAAGCAGGTAGGAGCTTACGGCTTTATTGCCAAGAGCGCTGCCAGTTCCGACCTCTTGACTGGCATAAGGACAGTAGGTGAAGGAAGATACTTCCCTCGGTCTTTTGCCTACGTATCTGCCCATTGGCAGGAAGGTCAGGATAAAAATAAATAGTCCCCTTTGAAATGCCTTACCCCCACCTGCTGGGTTATGAAGGAGGATATTTGGTTTGCAGTCGATAACCATTACTCTTGATGGTCGTGAGGTAAGTGGCTATCCGGGGATGACCATCCTGGAACTGGCGAAAGAATCAGGCATAGATATCCCCACACTCTGTCACGATCCTCAACTTACTTCAGTCGGGGCTTGCCGTGTCTGTCTGGTAGAAGACGAACGAAATAGTGCCTTATTGGCATCTTGTGTTACACCGATAGCATCAGGGATGATAATCAACACGCATTCCCCGCGAGTCATAGAGCGCCGCAAAACTATAGTTAAGCTGATGCTTACCAGTCATCCTGATTCCTGTCTGGTATGCGATAAAGGCAATCGCTGCCAGTTACGCCAAATTGCCTCAGACCTGGGCGTCGGACTGGTGGAGTTACAAAGGATTCCCCAGATGGCCAGCATCGAGGAGGTCAATCCCTTCCTTGAGCGGGATTTGAGCAAGTGCATACTATGCGCCAAATGTATTCGAGCCTGCCAGGAACTAGTCGTTGAAGGTGCTATTGACTACTTTCAACGAGGGTTTACGACCATACCGGCGACACTGAACAATTTGCCCCTGGAAAACTCCGAGTGTACTTTCTGTGGAACTTGTGTGGCGCTGTGCCCTACAGGTGCATTAATGGAAAAGGACAGGATATATGGGGGCACGACTAATTCTACGACGGAAACGACTTGCCCATTTTGTGGCTGCGGGTGCAGTATTTGTTTAGAAGTCAAGGATAATCAGGTCGTGCGGGTTATACCCGGTAAGGAAATCCCGGTAAATCATAATTTGCTTTGCGTCAGAGGAAGCTATGGCTGTGATTTTATACATAGCCCGGACAGGTTGCTCAAACCTCTGGTCAAAGGTAACGGTGATTTTGCGGAACTATCCTGGGAAGAAGCCTTGGAATTGGTAGGCACTCGATTCCAGAGAATAAAGGATGAATATGGTGGTGACAGCCTAGCTGTCCTGGGCTCCTCTAAGTGCACTAACGAAGAGAACTACCTTTTGCAGAGATTTGCCAGATCCGTGCTGGGCACCAACAATGTTGATAATGGCAGCCGCTTATATAACTCCGCCAGTCGTATAGGCTTGGGGTCTTCTCTTGGCTTCTCCGGTACTACAAATTATCTTAGTGATCTGGAGCAATCAGAGCTTATATTAGTCATCGGGACTGATCTCAGTTCCTCAGCTCCTGCCGTCGGTTATGCCATAAAGCGTGCCGTCAAACAGCGCGGTGTCAAGTTATTGTTGATAGATCCGCGGCAGACAAAGCTCTCTTTGTTTGCCCATCTCTGGTTACGACCTGAAGTCGGCACTGACGTGGCTCTTATAAATGGTCTGGCCAAGGTGATTATTGACGAAGGCTTGCTGGACGAGGCATTTGTCGCCAGGAGAACAGATAACTTTGAAGCTTTTGACGAAAGCTTGAAAAAGTATACCCTGGAGTACGTTGAGAAGACTACCGGTGTTACAGGTCAAGAAATTCGTACCGCCGCTCGATTATATGCCGGGGCAGGCCGGGCGGCGATTGTCTATGGCACAGGAATCACGCAGCATGCCGGAGGAACTGATGGTGTTGAGGCCCTGGCAAATTTGGCTTTACTGACAGGGAATATCGGGCGTAGGGGGGGTGGCGTGTATGCGCTGCAAAGAGAAAATAATGGACAGGGCGCCTGCGACATGGGAACACTGCCCAAATTTCTGCCCGGATATCAGAGTGTAACGGATGCCCAGGCCAGGGGCAAGTTCGAAGAACGTTGGGGAGCAAGTTTGCCGACTGAACCCGGGCTAACGACTCTGGAGATTATGGAGCAGGTAAAGAAGGGAAAGATTAAAGGCATGTATATCGTGGGAGAAAATCCTGTCTTGAGCTTTCCAAATTCGAGACTCATTACAGAAATCCTGTCTTCACTTGATTTTCTGGTGGTGCAGGATATGTTCCCTACCGAGACGGCCAAGCTGGCCAATGTGGTTCTACCTGCGGCAAGCTTCGCCGAAAAGGAAGGAACATTCACTAATTTTGAGGGCAGGGTAAACAGGGTACGTAAAGCGATAGAGCCTGTTGGTGAAAGCCTGCCGGACTGGGAGATAATCCTGCGGCTGGCTGGCCAAATGGGGTCCCCGATGCCATATTCCTCTCTACAGGATGTTATGAGTGAGATTGAGGAATTAGTTCCTTCATATGAAGACTATACTGATTCCGAAAGACAGGATGAGTTAGCTTACGGGGAAACAGGGCGTACCTATGGCAGGCAACTCTTGAAGGGCTTTGCCCGTTTCTCCCCCATTGAATATACTCCGCAAGCAAGGGAGAAAAAATCAGATTATCCCTTTACTCTGCTCACCGGGGCTACTCTTTATCACTTCGGCACTGGCTCTAGAAGCTTCAGGTCTTTACGGTTGAAAAAATTCTCCCCGGAGGCTTTTGTGGAAGTTGGTGATTCTGACGCCAGAAAACTTGCCATCACTGATGGCGAGAAGGTCAAGGTAATCTCAGCTGTAGGCGGTCTGACCACAATGGTCAAGATTACCGATGCACTGCCCGAAGGGATGCTCTTTATGCCAGTTTCATTCCCGGAGACTCCTGTTAATGAACTATTCGATATTGTTTTAAATCCGGAGACAAAAGCGCCTTTACTGAAAGCATGCAGCGTAAAAATAGAGAAGTTGTAACGCCGAGGCTTGTCCTCGGCAAAAGGATGGGGCAAGCCCCGTGCTACTAAATGCGAGAATAGAAAGGATGAGGCTTCATGGCTAAAGCGAAGAAAATCACAAAGGCTGACCTGGCACGAATAAATGCCATTGTTTCCGAACATAGTCAACAGAAGTGGGCAATGATACCGCTGCTGCAAAAAATCCAAAGTGAGTTCGGCTATATCCCTCCTCAGTCTATCCCTGTTATAGCCAGAAGCTTAAGACTCTTTCCCAGTCAGGTGCAGGGGGTTATTAGTTTTTATACTCAGCTCTATACTCAGCCACAGGGCAGAAAAGTGGTCAGAGTTTGTCGGGGGACAGCTTGCCATGTGCGGGGAGGGAAGACGATATTGAAACTGGTTAAGCAGCACCTGGATATAGAGGAAGGCGAGACTACCCCTGATTTTGAATACACCCTGGAGACCGTGGCCTGCATCGGCGTCTGTGCTCTGGCTCCCAACATAGTCGTCGCTGACCGTGTTCATGGTCACATGAATCCCAAGAAAGTAGAGCAATTGTTCAAGGATCGGGAGAGTGGAGAGTAGTATGCAAGACCATCGAACTATCTTCGTCTGCCAGGAGACGCCGTGTCTTTCTATGGGGTCTGATGCTGTCTATGAGGCCCTCAAGGCAGAGGTAACCCGGCAAAAGCTGAAGAACGCTACGATAGAAATAAGCGGCTGCCACGGTCATGGCCTTTGCGAACAGGGTCCTAGCATAGTTGTTGAACCTGAAGGCATTTTCTACATCCGTGTCCAGGCCGAGGATGCGCCGGAAATTGTTACCTCTCATCTTCGAGATGGCAAACCTGTGGAGCGTCTTTTATATCATGACCCTGTAACCGGCAAAGCCATGCCGCACTATTCAGAGATAAACTTCTATAAGAAACAGCAGCGCGTCATTCTGCGAAATTGCGGGCGTATCAACCCGGAAAAAATCGAGCATTATATTGCTAATGGAGGTTATCGGGCACTGAGGAAGGCACTTTTAATGACTCCCGAGCAGGTTATTGAGGAGGTTAAGAATTCTGGCCTCCGCGGGCGAGGTGGCGCCGGTTTTCCTACCGGTCGCAAGTGGGAGTTTTGCCGCAGCGCTCCCGGGGAAAAGAAATATGTCATCTGCAATGCCGACGAGGGCGACCCCGGTGCTTTTATGGACCGCTCCATCCTGGAAGCAGACCCCCACGCTGTTGTCGAAGGGCTGACCATTGCCGGATATGCCATGGGTGCCAACGAGGGTTACATCTACGTCCGTGCCGAGTATCCCCTGGCAGTCAAACGAGTTCACGCTGCCTTGGAGCAAGCCCAGAAGAAAGGGTTTTTGGGTAAAGATATTCTCGGCTCAGGTTTTGATTTCGTGGTGCACATCAAGGAAGGTGCCGGGGCCTTTGTTTGTGGAGAGGAAACAGCTCTAATGGCTTCTATTGAGAGCCGACGGGGCATGCCTCGTCCCCGCCCACCATTTCCTGCCCAATCGGGCCTGGATGGAAAGCCTACCAATATCAATAATGTAAAAAGTCTGGCTTCTATCCCCATCATCATTGACCGCGGGGCTGATTGGTTTGCCGGCATAGGTACGGAAAAGAGCAAGGGGACGGCTGTTTTTGCCCTCACGGGGAAGGTTGCCAACAGTGGTCTGGTGGAGGTGCCTATGGGCACTCCTCTATCAACCATCATTTTTGATATCGGGGGTGGTATCCCCCGGGGCAAGCAGTTTAAGGCGGTGCAGACGGGTGGTCCTTCGGGTGGTTGCATCCCTGCTCGATTTCTAGATACCCCCGTGGAATATGAAACACTGGCTCAATTAGGCTCGATTATGGGCTCTGGTGGCATGGTGGTGCTGGACGAGACCACCTGTATGGTAGAAGTAGCCAGGTATTTCTTGAGCTTCACTCAATCCGAATCCTGCGGGAAATGTGTCCCTTGTCGCCTGGGAACCAGACAAATGCTGGAAATTCTGACCAGAATCACTCAGGGCAAAGGATGTGAAGAAGATATGAATACCCTGCTCACCATAGCCAGGACAGTCAAGGAATGCTCGCTATGTGGTCTGGGGCAGACCTGTCCCAACCCGGTGCTCACCACCCTTGAATACTTCAGGGATGAATACGAAACTCACATACAGGAGAAAAAATGCCCGGCCGCCGTCTGCGATGCTCTTATGGTATCACCATGTCAGCATACCTGCCCGGTAGGCATCAATGTTCCCAGATATGTGGCTCAAATTGCCGGTGGTGAGTATATAGAAGCTGTCAACACCATCAGGGAGCGTAATCCCTTCCCTGCTATTTGCGGCCGAATCTGTCATCATCCCTGCGAGGGGAGGTGCCGCCGCGGGGAACTCGACGACCCCGTAGCAATCAGGGCGCTTAAGCGCTTTGCCGCCGACTGGTATTTCGACCACATCGGGGAATTACCCGAACCGGAACCCTTTCCCCGGACTCACAGCCAAAAAGTAGCAGTTGTAGGAGCAGGACCTACAGGGTTATCCTGTGCCTACTTTCTGGCTCAGATGGGCTATCCTGTAACGGTCTTCGAAGCCCTTCCCATAGGCGGAGGCATGCTCTCGGTAGCTATACCTGACTTCCGCCTGCCGCGGGAGGTTATTGAAAAAGAGATAGATTATATCGCCAGGCGGGGGGTAGAAATAAAATACGACACGCCAATCAACGTAAATTTCACCGTAGAAGATATCAAAGATAGCGGCTTTGAAGCTGTCTTTATTGCCGCTGGGGCTCAAAAGAGCCAGAGCATCGGCATACCCGGAGAGTTGGATGACATGGAGGGCTTCTACTATGGTTTGAGATTTCTCAGGGATGTGAAGGTTGGTAAGCCTGTTAAGATTGGACGCAGGGTAGCTGTTATCGGAGGCGGTAATGTAGCCCTCGACTCTTCTCGCACAGCTCTTCGTCTTGGTGCCGATGAGGTGAGTATCTTTTACCGCCGGTCGCGGGAAGAGATGCCGGTAACCGAGGTGGAGTATGATGAAACTCTGGCTGAAGGCGTCCAGGTTGATTTCCTCGTCAGCCCCACCCGCGTAGTAAGCGACAACTGGAAAGTGACCGGTTTGCAGTGTGTCCACATGAAGCTGGGTGAGCCTGATGCTGGTGGCCGCCGTCGCCCGATTCCCATTCCCGACTCGGAGTTTTTTGCTCCGGCGGATACTGTTATTGCTGCTGTGGGGCAGGCTCCTGACCTGTCGTTTTTACCTCCGGATAGTGCTCTTGAGCGTACCCGATGGGAAAGGCTGGCGGTTGATGAAAACAGGTTAGCTACTAATGTTCCCGGGGTCTTTGCCGGGGGGGATTTTGTCTCCGGGCCAGGCATGGTTGTAGAAGCTATTGCGGCTGGTCGGAGAGGAGCCATCGCCATAGACAAATATCTCCAGGGCGACATTTCACGGGTCGAGATGTATGACCTGAAGCCCAGCGTTATTGAGGAAGAAATAAGTGGAGAGGAAGAAGAAAGCTGGGAACCAAAATTCAGGCCGGAAACACCTCATCTTCCTCTCGAGGAGAGGAAAGGTAGCTTCAAAGAGATAGAGTTGAGCTTTTCTGAGGAGAAGGCGAAACAGGAGGCTAAGCGTTGCTTAAGATGCGACTTAGAGAAGTAAGGAGGGTATTTAAAAGTTTTATTTTTGATTTGTCATTTTGATTTTTAACCTTTGACTTTTTAATTTGTGGGAGGTCAGGCATGAAATCTATTACTAAGCAAAAGACTTTTGAGGAAATCGAGCAGCAGTTAGAGGGTTTTGACCGGGTGTATATTGCCGGTTGTGGCACATGCGCCACGATGACTAAAACTGGTGGGAAGGATGAGGTCCTGGAAATGAGGGAGCGCCTGCAGGAGCTGGGCAAGCTGGTCACCGGCTGGACGGTTATCCCTACCGCCTGTGATGAGATGACCGAAGTAGCTGTTAAGGAAAATAATGGAGCCATTCAGAATGCCAAATGTATTTTGGTCATGTCCTGTGCTTTAGGGGTGCATAAACTGAGCACCTATATCGACAAGCCGGTCATTCCAGCCCTGGACACTCTTTTTATAGGCGTCGAGGATAGTCCGGGCTGTTTTCAAGAGGTTTGTGCCCAGTGTGGTCAATGCATCCTGGGAGAGACTGCTGGCATCTGTCCTCTTACGGCATGTCACAAAGGTCTGCTGAACGGCCCATGTGGCGGCACCAACAATGGTAAGTGCGAGGTAGATAAGGAAAAAGATTGTGCCTGGACTCTTATATATCAGCGGCTGGAAGAACAGGGCCGGCTTGATTTGATGCGTAAGCATCATTCACCCAGAGATTACAACGTGGCGCCCAGGCCGCGAACGACCAGGGTTACATGAAGGAGGGAGCTATGGCACCGAGTTTTAGGGAAGTTCTCAAATCTGATAAATTCGTGATAACCAGCGAAATCGGTCCACCGAAGGGGACGAACATTGAGAAGATGCTCCACCATATTGATCTTCTCAAGGATAAAGTAGATGCGCTGAATGTCACCGACCACCAGAGTTCCGTAATGCGCTTTCCCTCAATTGGTGGCTGCCTGGCTATTAAAGAACAAGGAGGCGAGCCTATACTGCAGGTGACTTGCCGCGACCGTAATCGTCTTGCCCTTCAAGCCGAGCTTCTCTTCGCATACACCAGAGGCATAAGAAATGTCCTCTGTCTAACGGGAGATGCTGTTGTAGTTGGCGACCACAAGGCGGCCAAGGGCGTTTTCGACCTGGATTCGGCACAGTTATTGAAGACAATCCGGCAGATGGAAGCGGGCAAAGACCTCGGAGATAATGAACTCGACGGGGCTGTGGAGTTCTGTGCCGGAGCCATAGTCACGCCTGAGGCAAACCCGATTGAGCCTCAGCTGATGAAGTTTGAAAAGAAGATTGAAGCCGGTGCCGAATTTTTCCAGACTCAAGCCATCTATGACCTGGACAAATTTGCTAAGTTTATGGAATATGCCCGCCAGTTCCCGGTCAAGATACTGGCTGGCATCATTCTGCTCGTGTCAGCCAGGATGGCGAAGTATATGACCGAAAATGTCCCGGGCGTCTTTGTGCCCCAGAACTTGATTGATGAATTAGCGGCTGCCCCCAAAGGCGAGGCAATCTATAAGGGTATAGAAATCGCAGGTCGGATGATTGCCACTATAAAAAAGGAATCCATATGCCATGGAGTTCATGTCATGGCTATAGGCAAGGAAGAAGTGGTCCCGGATATCCTGAAAGCGGCGGGGCTTGCTGGCTAGTACCCCATGTAGCTTGTGAAAAAGGCAGCGACCGCTTGCCTCCTTATTGACATTGGAAATTCTGCATACTATATTTCAGCTATAACAAAAACTTGAATTCACTTACGGAGGTTTTAAATGCAGTGGGTTACAGGAATTCAGAAACGAGCGCCCCATAGCCGTTCTTCTGCCAGTTATGCCAATTATGACGATACAGTAAATTCAGACGAGTTTTCAATAAAGAAATACAAAGATAAGAGCATTAGAATTTTCTTTAGACGCTCATCCGAGCATGATCAAGGTGTCGGGCTCCATTTACCTTCAAAAGATGTAGCTACTGCGTTTGGGCATGCTCTTCTCATGGTTTCCGAAGGCCATTCCGATAATGTCACAATCTCTATTTAATTTCTAATCAATGAAGAGGAGCCATTCGCTCCCACTCTTTATTATCTTACAGCGTATACAGGTATCTAGTCTGTGAGATAGCGATTCAGCCCCAGAGCATTTGCAAAACTTGACTTCAGTTGTATTGCCCTCTGGCTAGCTTGTCGGACTAAATCATCGGATAGATAGTCAACTCCGGTATCATCCTTCACAATTGCTACTTGTGGTTCGCCTCCTACAGTCATATCAACATCCTCACTCACCCAGGATATGAAAAAGGCAGCCAGGAAGGCGTTATGCTGGCATGAGCTTGTGGAATTGAATAAGAACCTGGCGATGGAATGTGCATAATCAGCCCCATGACCGGAACAGCGGTAGTTTACCGACTCGGCATATCCCTGTGGATGAACGTAATACAATACAGCATTCCCGGCAGAAATTCTTGATAGTCCGGCTAATAAAGTGCCAATCGAGCCCTCCGGTCCTAATCGCTCACGATAACGTTTATTTAAGTCACCGATAATATCTTCCAAAAAAAGTTTCGTCTCATATATGTTGGTAAATCCCCTTATCCTATCAATTGCTGAGTCCAGTGAGGGTAAGAAATCATCATAAATATCTGTAATACCCTCGAATGCCAGGAGCATACCTCCGGCTTCGAAGATTTTGGTCCTATAATCCGTCTCTCCACCGCGTATAGTTTTACGGTCGGCTGCGAGGACTACCCCATCACTGCATCTGACACCGAGAATAGCAGCCATACTTTCGTATTCTCCTTAGCCAAAGTCGGGGTGAGAGTATTTGAACCTCCGACCACCTGAACCCCATGCGCCAGTAGAAAAGGCAGCGCCAGCTTGCCTCCTTTCCTCACTATTCTACTTTGTCTATTGTTTATCAATCACTCGGGGAGCCAGGAGAAAAGACCCACTAATAGAAAACCTAGTGGCACTCCCACAACAATGGCACCAGCTAATAAACTTGCACCACCTTCTTTCCACGGGCCCGTTTTATTTCTTACACAGAGTTGCACCACACCATTCAACAGAAGTACCATACCAGCTATAGCCAAAACAAACAATATATAAACATGCATCTTACACACCTCCAATTCTAGGATTTTCTATGAAGAACCAGAGTTTTGGAACCTCGACCGCGTGAATCCCATGTAGCCAGTAGAAAAGGCGGAGACCGCTTGCCTCCTTTCTGGTAGAATTATATTATTATCTCATCTAGGAATCAATAGCAGAAGAATACGTATGGGAGGCGCAGCAATAAAAAATAGAAAACTCCTCTTGCCAGCTCTGTTCTCTATCGTGTTGGTCTTCAGCCTTATTTTCCCGGTTTCGGTACTGAATATGACTTCCGTTGTAGCTCAAGAGAACGTGACTCCATGGGACTTGGAACCTGTGGTGCCACCGTCTGATATAGAGAATGTGACTTGGGGGCTAGAAACATACAGCGAATCCAGTGAATCCGGTAAGATCAAATCATTCCAGTGCAGTGCGATTAACGCTACGTTTGAAGGCGGCAGGACCTCTGGGTATGCTGGATGTAACTGGTACGAGGGTGATTATGAATTAAAAGGTAATAATCTCTCAATTACCAGGTTGGTTAGCACAGAAAGGTGGTGTGGTGAGTTTGTTAACAAAATAGAGCAAGCATATTTAACTGCACTTAGAGATGCGGAAAGTTACGAGATTGAGGGTGGGAAGTTACGAATAAACTGTGGAAATCGATTGCTTGTGTTTAATGAGGGCTATAGCGGCACGGAAATGTGGCACAGGTGGTGGCCCATGGAATGGTTGCCCTGGACAATAGTTGCTGCAGCGGTGGTGGTAGGTGGACTGGTGATTTTCCTCATGCTTAGAAGGAGACATGTCTGAACCCCATATAGCTAGTAGAAAAGGCAGCGACCGCTTGCCTCCTTTTCAAAGCCTATTATATCATCTTTTATTGGGAAGACCAGAGTCTGACCATCACAAGACTCGGCATTTATCTCCCCCACAAAAAAAGCATCCCCAAAAACCAATAAAATACGAACACTCCCACAAGAATCGCACCAGCTAACAAACTTGCCCGACCCTCTTTCCACGCGCCTGTTTTCTTTCTCATGCTGAGTTGCACCACACCATTAAGCGCGAGTACCAGACCAACTATCAAAGAAGACCACCAAATCCCAACCTTATCTAAATACGCAACAAACTCTGACACTCCCAGAATAATCGCACCAGCTAATAAACTCGCGCCAACCAGTAAACTTACACCACCCTCTTTCCACGGGCTTGTTTTCTTTCTTACGCTGAGTTGCACCACGCCGTTAAACAATAGCACCAGGCCACTGATCAAGAAAACCCACAAAGTTACAGTCGGCCACCATGTCCCAGGTAACCACGTCTCAGTTAGCCACCCCAAAAATATCGACGCTCCCGCGATAATGGCACCAGCTAGTAAGCTTCCACCACCCTCTTTCCACGGACCTGTTTTCTTTCTTACACTGAACTGCACCACACCGTTAAACAAGAGTACCGGACCAGCTATCATAAAACCCACAAAGAAAAGACCAGACATCTTGCACACCTATGGTTTTAGAACTTTCTATGAAGCACCAGGGTTTTGAAACCTCGACCGCCTTAACCCCATTTAGCCGGTAGAAAAGGCAGAGACTGCTTGCCTCCTTTCAAGCTCCAATAGTACTTTTCTATCTTATAATCTGTCAATGTTTTAAAACGGTCTCGGAACATACTAGGATAATAAATTGGTATCTTCGTATGATATGAGAGACCCCGCAACAAACTCCGCTAGATACAGAGACCCCTGTACTTCCCTTTCATCAGCAGGATTGAACGGTATCTTCTTATCCTCACTTGCCTTCGAATGACTTAACTGAACTCTGTTTTTCTTGTATAGGAAAGTTGCTGCATCTAGAAAAATGTCTCCTGTGTTCTCAAAACCATATGCGTGGCTATGTTCCTCCAACAGCTGCCTATTTGAGAAAAAACATTCTTTCAATGCAAACTGCAATAACTCTAACTCGAAACGGAAGTGTTTACCTTTTGCTGCCGCTATCTTACTCGCCACATTCTCGATTGCGAGGTAGAGATTGCGAAATTTATCGAAGGGGTCTTGGGAAAGTGCCGCCTTCCTATAATAGGTTTTAGCATCTGACGGCCTTATTTCTACTTTATTTAACACACGAGGAATCCTTTTGCGATGGCCTCCCTTTGTAAAGACCTTCATGTTAAACTTCTTAATATGTCTGGTCGTGGGCGAGTCTTGCAACATTATTGTACAGCCATTCCCGATCTCAAGTTTTATCTCGTATTGCCTGCATAGCTCATCCAAAATTGCGTTTGCTTTAGGCATGGCTTTGTTTTCAGCATCTTCGATTGAGTCAGCCTTTACATTTCTCACAGTAACAGTTGCGTATCCCTTGTCGACTATCACATCACCATTCTCGACTGTTACAGGGGAGCGAGCTCTTAGGTTGAATTCAACAATATATAGTCCCATTTTCTTCTAAACTTAGACAAGTGCCGGTGTCATTATACAACTGCGGCGACCAAACTTGCCCATCCGCATAAACAGATTATAGACCCATAGCTAAGTGCTGTAAATGAATCCACCATGTAACCAACAAGGGGGAGCTAATGTCAGCTCCCCCGCTTTTAATTATCTAACTACCTCACCAGCAGACAAGAATAAAGGCTTTGCCCAGTTTTCAACCGTTCTTGACAGTTTTCTTCCACACAAAATACCAATATCCACCGTTACCCACAAATACCAATAAAAAATAGGAGCCAGCAATTGACTCCTATTTCTGTTTCAATTGAAGAAATCCTATTGCTTTAGCGCCTACCTCCAGGCATAGTAGTTTTCCTCCTTTCTCTATTGCCTATCAAAGTCTATCCCTAATTTTGACTTTTGTCAACATCGTTAGCACTGAATACCCCTACTTTCCCCCTTTTTTTCTTTCACTTATCAACAACTTAAAATCCTCGTCGTCGTGATAATCCTCAAATACAGGATATAATTTAACATCTTCAATACTCAAATATCCTTTTTTTAACGCCTCCCTCAACGCTTTCAACATTGTCTTTTTATCTCTTCTTAACGCCGCTACACCCGCTTTAAGTGCAGGCACGTATAATTTAATCGAGCCTTCCCTTTCCATGGCATCTTCTATCTCAGCCAAATCCTTATTCATTTTACTTTTCATTCCAAGACGCTTGTATGCAATAGCTCTGTTTATCCTAGCCACCGAACTTTCTGGCTCATCACTACTCAAAGCAGAAGTTGCTTGTTTGATAACCTCTTTATCATCACCAACGAAAAGTAAGAAATATGCCTTATTTACTTCCTCTAGAGCACTAGTAGGGATAAATTCCTTAAGCATATCAGTTTTTCCGAGCCTCGCTAAAATCTCTGCATAATCAAACGCACACTCCCAATCATCCTCCTCCTCAGCTACAGCTAACTTCATATACTTCAATGCACTATCCCAATCGCCATTTCTTTTCGCAATAGCTACTTTCAATTTCAGTGGTAATTCATTAGCCGGAACAATTTTCCCTCCCTTTTTCTTTGTAACCTTACCCAAACCGTCCAAAACTCTTTCTATATCTTTTCTAATAATCTTATTCTCTACTAGTGCTCTCGGTCCTAAACAGAATATTCTCGACCTTTGCTCAGCAACTTTCATAGGATTGGCAACTGTCGCCGGCAAGCTCAAACCTGCTTTATCGCGTATCATTGCCATTAATTCATCAAAACCAATAATATCAACAGCATGTACCTTATCCTTTTCCAACAGTTTAGCAACCTTTTTTCTTGGCTTATCACCACTTCTCATACACCAATAGATTCCGTATTTGAAGCAGTTCTTATCAATCAGTAGATGTTCCAATATATCCATCACTGAATTATCTCTACCCCCATATCCCACTACTACCAACCCGTATTCTTGACCAAATTGCGCAAATTTGGCCTCCATATTTTCTGTCAATCTTTCTGTTTCGCTCTCACTATTTTTAAGTATACTGTCATATAGAAAATCACCATGTAGTTTGATTATTTGGGGCCTAGCCGCAGCTAGCCTAATATTCAGAGCCTCTGCTTCATGAGCGCAAACTATCGGCCTCACGTTATCTGTATATAAATAGCACGCCTCGTTAATTAAATCATCGAAATTAGTTGTAAATACAGTATTAAATATTCGAGCCTGCAGTAAACTAGCCAAGTAAACATAACCCCAATTCGGGTACGAGCCCTCTAACAATCTTCCAATGTAATCTCTTCTCTGCGCCGCTTCATCATATAAATGCGAAAATAGGTACGAATATTCTTCATCACTACCATACCAATCTTGTTTGACCAACCAATCGCTATATTTAGTTGTTATTCTCCTTTGCTTATAAAACCGATACCGCCACACCTCAACCAATTCGTCGGCAGTTTTAACCCCAGAATTCCAAGATGCACCAGCACCCAAAAAAAGCGCATAATTCGTTAGTCCTGCATTATTATCTAAAACCAGGTCTACAAGGTGTTCTGCTGTATTTAATTTAACCATCATTAATCCACTACTTATTTTTGAATCTTATCCTCTACCTACAACTTCTGCATCTCACTACACTATCTTTATTTTACCGCAACAGAAGACCTTTTCCAACAAGATTTTTCTTCTCCCACAGATACAACCCAAACCATCTGTGCTCTTCACGCTCCGCCTTGCTCATCCTCCCTAACTCAACCAACATTTCTCTTTTAGGGTAGCCGCCGAACTCACGCTTTATCCATTGAGAAAAGCCTATACGGTCTCTCCGGAAGGGCAGTAGTAAAGTTCGCTAAAAGAAAGAGCCTCTCAGACGAGAGGCTCTCAGACGTATGTTGCCACGGCAGCATACAGAGCTTCATAAAAACACTATACGCCCAGCCTGCTGCGAATGTTGACAAAGTTGAGCAGGTTTTCC